>ENA-OSEO01000104-OSEO01000104.1-sediment-metagenome-genome-assembly--contig:-NODE-104-length-224624-cov-5.568416_pt1 | contig 224624 bp, 215 predicted proteins | sample MGYA00237883_ERZ534232 | MGnify/ENA metagenome assembly ERZ534232
CGGGAGGTCCCTGGTTCGAGTCCAGGCAGGCCCATAGCCGACACCGCAAAGAAGCTACTAATCAGTCCTTTGGCATCCGGGAAACTGGTCGGGGGCTGCACCTCTTGGAATAGATCACACGAAACCAGAGACTCGGATCCCTTGGCTGGGTATGTCGCGCGCGTACCAGCTGCGGGGGAGGCCATCGCTTCCAGTTCCAACAAGTGGCGAGACACTTCCCCATAGCCGGCACCACGAACGGACTGGCAATGCATCTTCTGGTACCCGATTGGTGAGCCAGAAGTCTCGCATGCCCTTTCCACAGAGTCACCAGGAGGAGGGAGGCGTATCGCACGGGTACGACATGAACTCAGAAGTCGTCAATGCCGACATGTAACGCATCATCCTCTGTTAGGCTGTCAAGACTATCCGAGCACCTTCGAGAAGACGCGAAGCAGGTTCCCTCCTAGTACCTTCTGGATGTCCTCGTCCGTGTATCCTCGTTTCGCCAGTGCGAGTGCGATCTTCACTAGATCTGGGTGCGTATCCAATCCTGCCACATGAATGGTGTCCCGGTCAAAGGCTCCAACAATGTCAGGATACCGGCGCTTCGTTGTGGCTCTCCACAGGATAGGATTCTTGCCCCCAAATATGTCGGATCCAATACCCACGTGGTTAATTCCCACCAAGTCAATGACGTACTCCATCCTATCCATGTAGTCGCTGATTGTTGGCCGCTCCCCGGGCTTTGAATACGTCATGGGTGACCAGACGGAGATTCCGATCACTCCCCCAAGTTCCGCTGCTCTCTTGATCTGGGAATCAGTGACACACCTGGCGCTTGGCGTCATCGACCGCGGGTTTGAGTGCGAGAAGATCGGTGGGTTTTCCATGATCTCCATGGCTTGCATGGTCGTCTTCTCCCCGGTGTGACTCATGTCAATGACGATCCCCAGTCTCTCAGCCTCGCGAACCACTTGCTTTCCAAATGATGTCAACCCGTAGTCGACGTCCTCATGGCACCCTGATCCAAGATCATTCCGCTCGTTGTACGTTAGAGTGGTCACCCGCAGCCCGAGATGGTGCAGCACTTTAAGCAGCGGAAGCTTCCCTTCTAGGCAATTCGCGTCTTGTAGCCCAAAGATGAGGCCAAGCCGGCGTTGACCCTTGGCTTCGAGAATGTCGGCTGCGGTGCGGACTAACAACAGCTTGTCATCGAGCGCCTCAAGATAAGTGAGATACAGATATACTCCTTGGACCACATCCATGAAGCTCGCATGAGGAGAGGCAATCGTGGCATTGAACGCCGTGATTCCCGCCTTCAGTTGTGCCAATGATGATGGAACTAGATCTCCTCCCAGAGCGTCAATGACGACCGCTTCCTCATAGAGACGTGATACAGCCTGCGTCCGATCACTATCCACCGTTGACTCCTTCCTTACTTGCCTCGCAGTTTTGGGTCGAGGGCATCTCTCATTCCATCGCCTAGGAGATTCAGTCCAAGAACAGCAACGAATAGGGCAATCCCGGGGAACAGCGCCAAGCGGGGGGCATAGGTTATGGTTCTGAAGCCGTCCTGGATCATGTTTCCCCACGTTGGGGAGGGGGGCTGGACTCCAAACCCAAGGAAGCTCAGAGTCGCCTCGATCCTGATCGCACTGGCCATCCACAACACCATCATGACAGCTATGGGGCCAACGATATTGGGGAGTATGTGTCGCAAGACGATTCGAAGATTCCCCGCCCCCATTGCGCGTGCAGCTTCTACATACTCGATATTCCGAAGTGTCAGTGTTGGTCCACGGCTGATCCTCGCAAACCTTGGGAGGAATGCAATCCCGATTGCCAGGAGCACCTTGCTGAGCCCGCTTCCCAATACAATGAGAACAAGCAGGCAGAGCAATAAGGTTGGAAACGACATCAAGACGTCGATTACTTTGATCATCAGGGCTTCGGTCCGCCCGCCGACGAAGGTAGCGACTGCACCAAGGACCGTCCCGACCACCGCCCCAAAGAGCGCGGCCCCGAATCCAACTGCCAGGGAGGCTCTTGATGCGACGATGATTCTTGATAAGACGTCCCGTCCAAATCGATCGGTGCCCAACAAGTACGTTCGGGACGGGGGGAGGTTCTTGTCGCGAATTGACTGTTCTCTTGGATCTCGCGGTGCAAGAATCGGCGAGAACACAGCTGTTCCAATCACGAGCAGTGTCAAGACCAGTCCAACAACACTTGTCTTGTTACGGAAGAGCGCCCGCGAGAAGCTCATTACACCTCCCAGCGAAGGAATCCCTTGCAGTCCCTCCGGCGCTCATGAATACCGCACCCTTGGATCTATGTAGGCGTACAGAAGGTCAACTGCGAGGTTCACCACAACAACAATCCCCGCAAAGACCATCAGACCTGATTGAAGAACTGGGTAGTCACGCTGTTTCATCGCATTGATGAGAATGCGCCCCCATCCAGCCCGCGAGAACACAACCTCGACGACAACCGCCCCCCCGAGGAGCAGCGTCATATACACTCCCACAAACGCGATGGTCGGCACTAGTGCATTCCTCATCGCGTGCTTCACTAGGACGACTCGCTCCCTTAAACCCTTCGCACGCGCTGTGTTGATGTAATCAGCCGATAGGATCTCAAGCAGGGAAGCCCGCACCGTGCGAGCAACGAATGCACTCATAACAATGCCAACGGTCAATGCCGGGAGAAACAGGTGCTGAAGCAGACTAGGCAGGTTCCCTGGTTCTCCTCCTCCGATCATCGGAAACCATCTTAGCTTCAACGAGAACAGGATGATCAGAAGAATCGCAAGATAGAACTCTGGAATCGTGAGTCCAAACAGCGAGACAACACGCCCCACATAATCCCAAAGGGAATTCCGATGTGTTGCTGTGAGGAAACCGATCGGCACGCCAAGCAGGAGCCCTATCAGTAGCGTTCCAAGGCAGAGTGTCGCCGTATATGGGAACGCACGGGCCAACTCAGATGCCACTGGTTTGGCGTTGAATATCGAAACCCCGAGATTCCCTCGAGATATCTGCCGCAGGAAGTCGAAGTATTGCTGATGGATGGGCTTATCCAGACCAAGCTTCCTTTGCATCTCGGCCACTGCCTCTGCAGAAGCATAGTCTCCGAGTAGTGCCATCGCGGGTCCGCCAGGCATCATGCGCATTGCGAAGAAAACTATGGTCACAACGATAAGGACTATCGGGATGACCGAAAGCACCCTTCGAACGCAGTATGCAAACATCTTGGTCAGTGCCCGCCGCTCAAGAGCGGCGGGCACCTCTCGCTCCCTTAGTGTTTGAGAATCCTGGTCAGTTCTGTGTAAGCGTACCCGTTTATGTAGGAGCCTTCATACGGCGGATGTCCAAGGTCGACCCATGGCTGTCGCGCCTGGACTGCAGCAAGAACACGCAGAGGGTACACAGGCAAGTCGAGCATCACCTGGAGCTGCGCTAGTGCATACAGCGCCTTCTGCCGCTCAATGTTGCTCTCTGCTCTTGCCGCTTCAATCAGTTCGTCTACTCCATCAACCGTGCCGTCGCCGTCACAGTCGATATCTCCATAGTGTGAGAAGTTCGTTACCGCTGTTTCCTTCCCGATGATTGCTGCGGAATGGAGGTATTGAGTGAAGATCATGTCGGGAGTAGGACGCGGCCCCGGATACGCAACGATGGGACTCAGGTTCTTGCGGACGAGTTCATGGTAGTCCAGGTGCGCGACCGCGTTGATCTCGAATGTGACCCCTAGCCTGAGTTTACGACTTAGGGATTGGCAAGTCTTCCAAGTTCTCAATAGTAGGGAGCTTACAGCAGCGACAGTGTATTACCTACCAAGGATGTCCCCAATGTCCAGGGCGATGGCCAACCTTCGCTGGCGTGGGGACATTCGGCTCAGCGTAATGTGATCCTTCCGGTGAGCTAATGTGCCGTGGGGGTAGATCACGGCCACTTCACGGATTCCATTCAACTCTTTCAACAGAGCAGGCACGGTGAGGCTCATCCCCGCCTCCACTGCTACCTTGCGGGCCAGACTCGCCAACAGCAACGCCAGCACACAGTAGAATGCGTGGACTCTTAACTTCTGATCGGTCCAGTGATAGGCCGGCTGCCACCGCAGAAAGCGGACGTCCTTCATACGCTTGAATGTCTCCTCGATCGACGAAAGACTGCGGTACGCCTTGATCGTCTCCTCAGTCGGCCAGTCGTCATGACTGGTTACAAGTAAAGTACGGCCCAGCCGCTCGTCGCTGAGTCTCTGCAACGCGGTATGGTCTACCGCGTACCTGAGGCGTGGCAACCCGTTCACAGATTCGACCTCAACCGGAAACAGCTGTTTCAGAAATTGCCCGGAAAGGATCTCACCTACCTTCTTCTTCACCCCTGCCAACGTCGGCTTCCTTCCCCGGCCCTTTCCTTCCTGCCACCGATCAAGCCCCTTCTTCACCTCCATCAGCTGCCTTTGAGCCCGCACCAGGTTGTGCGTAATCCCAGCAAGTTGTTGGGTGAAGAAGCTCTCCGTGTAGGTCACCACCAGGCGGCAGGCCTTCCCCCACATCACCGTCTCCGCAGTGTAGGCTCGCACTCCCGCTAACGTGGGTACCTCTGCAAATCGATCAAGGGGGGGCGTAAGCACCTCGGACAGCCGGTTCGCCGGCAGCGCTGCAATGAACGGCACCCCCGCCACAACAAGCCGCTCCATCGCCTCCTCAGACACGTTCCCCTTGTCAAACACCACCGTCGTCTCCTCGCCGGCTCCAAGGACAGCTCGGTGACGAGCGATCAGTTCACCCGCAAGCTCAGGAAACAGACTGACGTCCGGCACATTCCCCGGATATACACGGTGGAATAAAGGAATCTGAAATGCTCGCGTCACCAGAAGGGCAAGCCCCACTTGACGTAAGTCATGCCGCTTCGCCTTCGACTGCCCCCGTTGCGGTAACGTGGCCCGCCCGTTGTCCGTCGCCAAGAACGTGAAGAAGTTCGTCGTGTCGTAGAGCAGTACCTGCGCTTCAAGACCAAATACGTCGCGCACCCGCGATGCGACCCCTCCCTGGATCGCGTCGATCGCCTCTTCCGAGACCATCCCCATGTGATCCCAGAACCGTTGACTGGAGAACACGCCCTTGGGAAACCGCCACAGCCGACGCAGCACAGTCTGCTCGTACCAATCCCCAATCGCTAGCTTGCTGCAGGGAGCAAGCGCACGGTTTAACGCGGCAAGCAGCAAGTAATGCCCTACCGTCGCCCCCTGCTCTCGCTTGCGGACCACCGCATTGATCACGGAAAGCAGTTCCAGCCGTTGGGCAATACCAAACAAGGCGGCGATACCCCCCGCTTCGAAAATCACCGCCTCTTGGGGCGTGGGTGGAGCGGCCTCTTCCGCTCGCTTCACCAGCCCGTCAATCGTCCCAAGATATTTCTGCCAGACAATGCGAGGTTTCCCGTCCACTCGAGCGGATTCCACCGCGTAATAATAGGGACGTCCCTTCTTCATCTTCTTGATAATGGTCGCCATCACCTAGCCCTCCTCATCCCTGAGAAGGGTAATACATTGGTGGACAAAAGTCAACCTCTTTCCTTGCTAGGAGGATAAGAAACGGATGATGAAGAACGAAACAGTGGGGTAATACAGAACCGAAGGCCGGAACTCTCGATCTGGTCGTAATTACCCCGCTAAACCCTCGCCTCCAGATGCATAAAGCGTAAACTCAGGCTAGACCAAGCGATCCGCGGAGACTCCCGGGTTCTGAAGCCCTCCAGGCGGAGAAGCCATCGCCGGGGGAGCGCTTCCTCGACTAGGTGCTGCCTGCCGGTCTCAGCGCCCCGCTCGCGCGTCACTCGACGATGGCGATGACGCACTTGAGGTAGCGCGACTCCTCGTAGCCAACGAGGATCGGATGGTCCGGCGGTTGACCGCGGATCTCGAGGATCCGCACGGTGCGGCGCGCGTCGCCGGCCGCATCGGCCAGCACGCCGAGGAAGGACTCCGATGTCACCGCGTGCGAGCAGGAACATGTCACCAACACCCCGCCGGGTTCAACGATTCGGAGCGCCCGCAGGTTGATCTCCTTGTACCCACGCAGTGCTCCCGGAACTGAGGATCGCCCTTTCGCGAACGCGGGCGGGTCAAGGATCACCAGACCGTACCGGTGACCGTCTCGATCGATCGCGCGCAGTGCGTCGAAGGCGTTTCCTACGGTCGTCGTGATCCGATCCGCCACGCCCTGAAGCTCGGCGTTCCGCCGGAGCGCGTCGAGCGCCTCCGCCGACGCATCGATCGCATCGACACGTGTCGCTCCGGCCGCGAGCGCGTGAAGACCGAAGCCGCCGGTGTGGCAGAAGACATCGAGGACCGTCCTCCCCGCCGCGTGGATGGACGCGACGGCTCGATTCTCGCGCTGGTCCAGGAAGTGCCCCGTCTTGTTCCCGGCGGCCAAGTCGACGAGAAACGGGAGCCCATGCTCAACGATCCGAACGAGAGGATCGAACGGAACGGTCAGGTACCCCTTCCTCAGGGGCAAGCCCTCCTTCTTCCGCACAGGGATGTCATCCCGCTCGTAGATCCCGGCGGGGGAGAGGACCTCCTGCAGGAGCGGGACGAGCAGCTCCCGACGCGCGTCGATCCCGGCCGTCAGGAACTGGACTGATAAGTAGTCGCCGAACTTGTCGACGACCAACCCCGGCAGGAGGTCGGCCTCTCCGAAGACTGCCCGACAGCTCGAAGTGAGACCGACGCGCTCGCGAAGGGCCCACGCTGAACGCACGCGTCGGCGGAAGAACGCCTCATCGATCGGGACGTCCGCCGTCGTCAAGAGGCGGACCCGGATCGTCGAGCGATGGTTGTGGTACCCTCGGCCGACGAAACGCCCGGACGCGGTCACGACATCGACCAACGTCCCCGGCTGGAGGCCGCGCGGGTCATGCAAGATCTCGTTCGCGTAGACCCACGGGTGCCCGCGAACGAGGCGCTCTTCCTCTCTTGATTTCAGAACGATCTGAGGAGGCATCGCGCAAGGGTAATTTGGGCGAGGATCGGGGGCAAGCCTTGTGGGATGATCGTGCGCGCGGTTTGCCCTGATCGGATGAGGGTTGTGTCGACGTTGCGCGGGAAGGGAGTTCGATCCGGCCGGCAAAGCAACGGCGCCCGCCTGTCAGACACCTGATTGGTCGGGTATACTCGCTGCACAATGGGCGTTCACAGACGGCAGCACAGATTCTACTTTGCCGCGGCTGTGGAGATGGACGGCGAAACGTCACGTCGCTCCGATCTGCGTCCCGACGAGGTGAGACGTGCTATTCCAGAGCCTGGGTGACGTAAGCCGGCCGAAGCACGTGGTCGATCAGGTCATGTCCTCGATCCAAAGCGGGGCGCTGCACGCCGGCGATCGGCTCCCTTCGGAGGCGAAGCTCGCTGAGTTGACGGGCGTCGGTCGGACGTCGGTCCGGGAAGCGCTGACGGCATTGCGCTTGATGGGGGTTGTGGAGACGCGCGTCGGCGATGGCACGTACGTCCGGGCGAACGGCTGTCAGGACGAGCGAGTCGGCCGGATTGCGGAGACGATTGCGCTCAGCGCGGAGGCGTTCCAGCTACAGGAAGCGCGCGCGGCGTTTGAGACGGGGATCGTTCGACTGGCGGCGGATCGTTCGACGACCGACAAGGCAAAGCGATTCGACAGCCTCCTCGCTGAGATGGCGAATGCGGCCGTGGCCGAATGTTATGAAGACTACGTCCGTCTCCACCGCGAGCTGCATCTCGAGATCGCGCGCGCGACGGACAACGTGGTGATCGTCCGGACGGAGGAGCGGTTCCTCGAGTTCATGGATCATGAGGGATGGCAGGATCTGGAGCGCCAGTTCTACCTGCCCGACCGCGGGGAGTACCTCCGGGCCTCGGTCGCGGAGCATCGAGCGATCGTCGCAGCGATCTCCCGCAGCGACGGTCCCGGTGCGTCGGCGAGGATGCACGACCACTTCGTGCGCCACGAGGCGGACCGGCCGGAGGGGGAACAGCGGTGACGAGAGCGCAGGGATTCGAACTCCTCGGCCGCGATCATCCGCGAAAAGAAGGGATCGCGCGGGTGACGGGGCGGGAGGTCTACTCGGTCGACGTGACGGTTCCTCGAATGCTTCACGGTCGGATTGTCTCGAGCCCCTACGCGCACGCACTCATCCGCTCGATCGACGCGACGGCGGCGGAGCGGATGGGGGCGACCGTCCTGACGTTCGACGATATCCCAAAGGTGCGGTACAACGAGCGGATCATCACCATCCCCTCCGTCCTCCACAAGGACCACTACGTGCTCGCGGAGAAGGTCCGGCGGATCGGGGAGGCGGTCGCCGCAGTGGCGGCCGAGTCGGAGGAGGCGGCCGAGGCGGCGGTCCGGGCGGTCCGGGTCGACTACGAGGTCCTGCCGGCGGTGACGGACCCGCTCTCGGCGATGCGGCCGGGTGCCCCGCGGCTCTACGATCGGGTCGGGTGGGGGGAGGACGAGATCCCGATCGAGCGGAACATCGCCTGCGAGCGCTCCGTTGAAGAGGGGGATGTCGATCGGGCGTTCCGGGAGGCGGACGTCGTCGTCGAAGGGACGTTCGATCTCCCGAAGGTTTACCACGCCCAGATGGAGACGAAGTCGTGCGTGGTCCGGCCGGAGCCCGACGGCGGGCTGACGGTCTGGCCGACGACGCAATCGATCCACAACGTTCGGATCCTTTTGGGGGAGATCTTCGATATCCCCCTCTCGAAGATCGACGTCCGCCGCGTCCCGATCGGCGGGACGTTCGGGTCGAGCATCCAGATGAACTCGCCGATTCCGATCTGCGCCGCCCTGGCCCGGAAGAGCGGACGGCCGGTGAAGCTGACGCTGACCCGCGAGGAGGACGCCCACGACCACACGCGATACGGCTGTCGGATCGACCTAAAGCTCGCGGCGAAGTGGGACGGAACGCTGCTGGGCGCGAAGATGAATCTTGTTGTCGACGTCGGTGCGCATAACATCCAAGCCTACTCGTACCTCGGTGTGTCGGTCGGCTGGCTCGTCTCCCTCTATCGTCTCCCCAACGTGCGCTACCGCGGCACGGCCGTCTACACGAGCAAGGCGCCGTCATGCGCGATGCAGGGGTTCGGGAACCCGCAGGTTACGTTCGCAGTGGAGAGTCTGATCGACGAGCTCGCGGAGCGGGTCGGGATCGACCCGATCGAACTGCGGCGGAAGAACTACGTCGGCCTCGGCGACACGTTCTGGGGGCAGGGCCCGATGGTGAAGTCGGTCGTCCGATCGGACGGCGTCCCGGAACTCCTCGACCGAGGTGCGGCGATGATCGGTTGGGAACAGCGCGGACGGAACGGCTCGGGCTCGGGCCGGTTCCGGCGCGGGATCGGGATGGCGCGCGGGTTCCACACATCGAGCGCCGGCGCCCCGCAGCCGGGGGACGTGATCGACTTCTCCGGAGCGATGGTGAAGGTGAACGTCGACGGGTCGATCGACGTGGTGACGGCGCTGATGGACCACGGCGGGGGGACGCTCGACGGACTCGCGAAGCTCGTCGGCGAGGCGCTCTGCGTTTCGTTCGAGCGAGTGAACGTCGCCGAGGCGGGGACCCGGACGACGGTCTACGACTGTGTGACGCACGCGACGCGCGGCGTGTACGCCGGAGGCGGCGCGGCGGTGAAGGCGGCGATGTCCGTCCGACGAGAGATCCTGGAGACGGCCGCGACCTACCTCGGGGTACACCCGGACGCGCTCGATCTGCGGCTCGATGCGGGCGAGTGCACGATCCACGCCCCGGCAATCCCCGAGCGGCGGATGACACTGCGGGAGTTGGCGACTCGATGCTGGATCGAGAGCTGGAAGACGATCGCTGCCGTCGAGAGCTACCGGCCGACGAATTGCCCGCCAGCGTACGTCGCTGTCTTCGTGGAAGTGGAAGTGGATACCTGGACCGGCGTCGCCCGAACGGTGAAGGCGGTGATCGGTTCGGACTGCGGGACGGTCATCAACCCGGCGCTGGCGGTCGGGCAGCTCGAAGGCGGCCTGTCGAAGGGGTTCGGGTACGCATTTGTCGAGGGGTGTGCTTGGGATGCGGACGGCCAGCTGATGTCCCGTGGACGCTGGCTCGACGCGAAGACGCCGGGAATTGGCGAGAGCCCAACGGTCGACTCACTGCGGACGTTCTTCGCGGATACCTACGAGCCGACGGGACCATTCGGGGCGAAGGGAATCGGAGAGGCGGCGATGAACCCGGTTGCCGCAGCGTATGCCAATGCGGTCCACAACGCGATCGCCGTTCGCTTTCATCGCCTGCCGATCACGCCGGAGGAGATCCTTGCCGCGCTGGCGCGCCGGGGAGATCGACCGCGGGCCGAGGAGGGAGCGGGATGACGCGGCACGACATGACGAACACGCACTTGCTCGTGCACCGGTTCGAGTACGTCCGCCCGGCATCGCTTGCCGATGCAGTCCGGATCCTTCAGGAGTTGGGAGAGGATACGCGGATCCTCGCCGGTGGGACGAACCTCCTCGTCGACGCGAAGTTCGAGCGATTTGAGACGTCGACGGTGCTCGACATCGGACGGCTCGCCGAACTGCACGGAATCGATGAGCGAGCCGACGGCGTCCGGATCGGCGCATCGACGTCGATCCGAACGCTTGCGGTCTCCGAACTCCTGTGGCGCCGGTATACAGCGCTCGCCGAAGCGGCGGCCTCGTTCGGATCGACAGCGGTCGCGATGCGGGCGACGCTCGGCGGAAATGTCTGCAACGGCTCACCGGCGTCGGACACGGTCCCGGCCCTTCTCGCGCTCGGGGCGGAAGCGGTTCTCGTCGGGGCGGACGGCGAGCGAACGGCCGCGGTCGGCGATCTGCTCGTCAGCCCGGGCCGAACGCGGCTCCGCGAAGGGGAGATTCTGGCGGCGATCCGCCTGCCGTTGGCTGCAACGGCGAGCGGGAGTGCGTTCGTGAAGATCGGGCGCATCCGCGCCGATCTGGCGAAGGTGAGTGCGGCGGTCCGCGTCTCACGAATGGAGTCAAGATGCGCTGCGGCCCGAATTGAACTCGGCTCCGTAGGACCGACGGTCGTTCGGGCGAGGAGGGCTGAAGCGGTCCTTCACGGGGAACCGATCACACCGGCGCAAGCGCTCCGGGCGGGTGAAGTGGCGGCGGGGGAAATCGCGCCGATCGACGACGTTCGTTCGACAGCCGACTACCGGCGGCGAGGGGCAGTCGCACTCGTCCACGACGCGGTTCTGACGGCATGGGGTCGATCACAAACGGGCGATTATCTGATCCCAAGGGGCATGCCAGGACCGGTGCCGGTCGGGGATCCCAGTCCGGTCCGAGTCGCGCACGACGAACGGGCCCGGGTCGGGATGACGGTCAACGGCGAGTGGATCGAGCTGGCCGTCGCGCCAAACGATCTGCTGCTGAACGTCCTCCGCGAGCGGTTGAATCTGACCGGCACGAAGTACGGCTGCGGAATCGGCGAGTGCGGTGCGTGCACGGTCTGGCTCGACGGAGCACCGGCGCTCGCCTGCCTCGTGTTGGCGATCGCGGCCGATGGCCGCGACGTGCGGACGATCGAGGGACTCGCGGGGCCGGGAGGGCTCGACCCTCTACAGGAGGCGTTCATCGAAGAGAACGCGTTTCAGTGCGGCTATTGCACCCCGGGCATGCTGATGATGACGAAGCGACTCGTCGAGGAGATCCCCGATCCGACGGACGCGGAGGTCCGCGACTATCTCAAAGGGAACCATTGCCGGTGCACCGGCTACGCGAGCATCGTCCGGGCGGTTCACGCCTACGTCGCTCGGGCGGGCGTACACAGCCGCTCCGAGCGGGAGAAAGAATGACACTGCCGGCGTTTGATCTGCTCGTACCGCGGACGTTGAGCGAAGCGCTCGAGGTGCTTCACGAGTCCCCGGAGGCGGTGCCGCTTGCCGGCGGGACGAATCTGCTCGTCGATCTGCGCGGTCGACGACGGACCGCCGGTTGCCTCCTCGACATCGGCCGCCTTGAAGAGCTCCGGGGGGTCTCCGTCGACGCCGGGTGGATCGTCGTCGGCGCGGGGACGACGATCGCCGAGTTCACGCGGCGCGGGGTGATCGTCGAGCACGGTGCCCCACTTTCGGCGGCAGCGCGCGTCTTCGCGGCGCCGCCGGTTCGAAACCGCGCGACGATCGGGGGAAACCTGGTCGACGCTTCGCCGGCCGCCGATTGCGCACCGCCGCTGCTGGCGCTCGACGCGCACGTCGAACTGCGGAGCATCCGAGGGAAGCGGCTCCTCCCGATCGACCAGTTCTTCGTCGGTGTCCGCCGAACGGCGCGAAAGCCCGACGAGATCCTGACGGCTGTCCGGTGGCCGATTCCTGCTGGTCGATCGGCGTATCGGAAGGTCGGACGGCGGAAGGCGGACGCTGTCTCGGTGGCAAGCGTAGCCGTTCGTGCAGCGCTCGACGAGTCCGGTGTCTGCCGGACAGTGCGGATCGCGCTCGGTGCGGTCGCACCGATCCCGGTTCGCGCGCGGGAGGCGGAGGGAGCGCTCGTCGGGCATCGACTCTCACCGGACGCGATCGCAGCCGCCGCCGGGTTCGCGAGCGAGACGGCGCAACCGATAGACGATATCCGCGGGTCGGCCGCCTATCGTCGGCGGGTCGTCGGAGTCATCGTCCGACGGCTGCTCGAGGAGGTCTCCAGAGAGGAGGACCGATGAGCGAACGACCGATCCGGCTCTGCGTGAACGGCAGAATGCACGAACTCCGGCTAGCGGCGAACGCGACGCTCCTGCTGGTATTGCGGGAACTCGGGTACACCGACGTGAAGAACGGCTGCGAGAAGGGCGATTGCGGTGCGTGCGCCGTCCTCCTCGACGGTGTCCTCGTCAACAGCTGCCTTGTCCTCGCCCAACAGGCGGACGGCCGATCGGTGGTGACGGCACGCGGGCTCGGGACGATCGACGATCCGCACCCGATTCAGACCGCGTTCGCCGACGCCGGGGCCGTGCAATGCGGGTACTGCACCCCGGGGATGGTCCTCGCGACGAAGGCGCTCCTCGACGCGCGCCCCGACCCGACGGACGGCGAAATCCGAGAGGCGCTATCCGGGAACCTGTGCCGATGCACGGGGTACGGGCAGATCATCGAGGCGGTCCGGCTCGCCGCCGAACGCCTCCGGGCGGGGGATGGAAAGGAGGCGCCGTGACGATCGAGCCGAAGCCATTACCGGAGTATCACCTCCCCCCTCTTCGACAAGTCGGCCGTCCGCTGCGCCGGATCGACGCCCTGGGGAAGGCGGTCGGCGCGACCGTCTACGCGGCCGACGTCTCGATGACCGACATGTTGCATGCAAAGGTCTTCCGCAGCCCGGTCCCGTCCGCTCGGATCGTGCGACTCGACGTGTCGAAGGCGCGCGCTCTACCGGGCGTCACGTGCGTGCTGACCGGCCACGACGTCCCCGAAGCGAAGTTGGCGACCGACATGCCGGGCCAGACCGGACGGGAGCAGCGAACGGGGTCGGACGCGCCGGTCCTCGCAGCCGACATCGTCCGATTCTGCGGGGAGCCGATCGCCCTGATCGCGGCGGAGACCCTGGAGATCGCGGAGCGCGCGCTCGAGCGAATCGAGCTCGATCTCGATCCGCTCCCGGGCGTCTTCGACCCGCACGCTGCCCTCGCCCCGAACGCCCCGAGGGTCTACGGCGAAGACAATGTCGTCGCCCGCTGGACAATCCGGAAGGGCGACCTTGCCTTCGGGATGTCGCGGGCCGACCTCGTCGTTGAGCGGACGTATCGCGTTCCGTTCGTCGAGCACGCGTACCTCGAACCGGAGGCCGGGACCGCGTGGGTCGACGACCAAGGCGTCGTCAATATCCGCGTTGCGACGCAGGTGGTCGAGCACTTCCGGACTGTCGCGCGAGCCCTCGGCCTGCCTGAGAACCGGGTTCGGGTTCGGGGGACGATGGTCGGCGGCGGGTTTGGGAGCAAGGAGGACGTGACGGTCGAGATCTTCCTCGCGCTCCTGGCGCGCGCGACCCATCGACCGGTGAAGCTCGTCTACACGCGGGAAGAGTCGTTCCTGGCAACCGCGAAGCGCCACCCGTTCACGATCACCCACCGGACGGGGGTAACGGCGGACGGGCGGATCACAGCGGCGAGGATTGAGATGCTCGCCGACGCAGGAGCCTACCCGTACCTGACACCGTACGTTCTCCTCTACGCGACCGGGATGGCTGCTGGACCGTACCGGGTCGATCACCTGCACGTCGACAGCGTCGCCGCAGCGACGAATCAGCCGTTTACCAGTGCATTTCGTGGATTTGGGGGGCCACAGGCCGCGTTCGCCTACGAATCGCAGATGGACGAGATTGCGAAGGCACTCGGGATCGATCCGCTCACGGTCCGGCGGATCAACTACCTGCGGACCGGCGACACAACGGGAACGGGGCAGGAGATTCGGAGTGCAGCGTGGCTGGAAGAGACGGCGACGCGAGCGATCGCGGCGCTCGGTGGACGGACGCCAGACGGGCCGCGCCAACGGATCGGGCGGGGGTTTGCGTCCTACTTTCAGAGCTACGGCCGGATCACGTGGTTCCACGATACATCGCGGGCGTGGGTTGGCGTCGAGCAGGACGGATCGGTCGTCATCCGTTGCGGGGTGCCGGACATCGGTGCGGGGCAGTCAAACAGCCTCTGTCAGATCGCGGCCGAGGTCCTCGGTGTGCCGCTCGACCGAACAACCATCTACACGACTGACTCGGCGGTCACGCCGCTCGCCGGAACCTCAACGGCGACGCGGCAGCTCTACATGTCGGGGAACGCGGTGCTGCAAGCGGCGCAGGTCGTCCGACAGAGCCTCCTGATGGAGGCCGCCGCGGCCTGGGGTGTTGAGCCCGGTCGAATCGATCTGTTCGATGGATTTGCGGTCGTCTCTGGAGAACCGACCCGGCGTATCCCGCTCGCCGAGCTTGCACGGCGATGTGCCGCGACGGGCCGCGCTCTCTCACATCTCGCGCAGTTCAATGCGCCGTTCACCGACGGAATCGACCCAGAGACCGGGCAGGGCGACATCTGGCCTGACTTCACGTTTGGCGCGCAGGCCGTCGAGCTTGCTGTGGATCCCGAGACCGGCGAGATCGATCTCCTGAAGAGCGCCGCGTGTCACGACGTCGGACGGGCGATCAACCCGGTGGCGGTACGCGGGCAGGTCGTCGGCGGGAGTCATCAAGGCCTGGGGTACGCGCTGATGGAGGAGTACGCCGTTGCGCATGGGGTGGCCCGAACGCCGACCCTCGCCGAGTACCTGATCCCGACGTCCTGCGATTACCCCGATACCGCGGCGATAGTCCTCGAGTCAGGGACAGGGATCGGGCCGTTCGGAGCGAAGGGGATCGGTGAGCCGGCGCTGACCCCGGCTGCCCCCGCGGTTGCGAACGCGGTTGCGGATGCTCTGGGGGTCCGCATCCACGATCTCCCGATCACACCGGAGAAGGTGCTGGCGGCGCTCGATCGGCGGCGGACGGAGACGGGGGCCGAACGATGAAGCGAATCGTCACCGGGAACGAAGCGGTCGCCTACGGGGCGCTGCGCTCCGGCGTCGCCGTCGCGACCGGATACCCGGGGACCCCATCGACGGGCTGCCTCACCGCCCTGCTGGCGTCCGCCCCCCCCGGCCGGCACATCGAGTGGTCGACGAACGAGAAGGTCGCGTTCGAGATTGCGTCAGGGGCGGCGTGGGCCGGCCGGCGCGCGCTCGTAGCGATGAAAATGTCGGGCCTAAACGTCGCCTACGATGCGGTGATCTCGATCGCCTACTCCGGGACGAACGGTGGGCTTGTCCTGTATGTGGCCGATGATCCCGGCGTCAGCGCGGGGATGGCCGAGCAGGACAGCCGCGGGTTCGCGCTGATGTCGGATCTGCCGATTCTCGAGCCCGACACGCCCGAATCGGCGTATCAACTGGTCCAAATGGCGTTCGATCTCTCCGAAGCGGTCAGAACGCCGGTGATGCTCCGCCTGACGACGGCCGTTGCGCTGGGGTCAGCGATCGTCGCCGTTGAGGATCCGACCGCGCCGCGGTCGGATCCTCCGATTCTCGAGCGGGAGATCGCCCGCTATACGAAGGCGGGCTCGGCGATTTGCCGCGCACAGCACAGCGATTTGATCGATCGCCTCGAGCGCGCCGCCGACTGGATCCATGACCGCGCCCTTCATCGGCTTTCGCTCGTTCCAGAGGCGGGCGGGCTCGGGGTCGTTGCGGTCGGTGCCGCGTGCGCGTGCCTCGGTGAGGCGCTCGCCGCTATCGGCTGCTCGCCGTCTGACATTTCCGTCCTGCGGGCGGTCGCGACCTCCCCGTTCCCGGCGGCGGAGGTCCGAGCGCTGCTGGATCGCGTCGGTGCCCTCCTCGTCCTCGAGGAGCTCGAACCCCACCTGGAGCGAGGCGTCTGGATCGAAGCCCGCCGGTCCGGGTTCGACGGCCCGATCGTTGGGAAGCTCGACGGGACGCTCCCGCGGACCGGCGAATATGGAGTCGCGGAGATCGTGCGAGGGCTCGCGGCATGCGGCGTGGATCGCACGGACGGCGTCCGAATCGACGACCGAGCCGGCCCCGTTTCGGAGGCTGAGAGGCACTCGGCCCCGCGGACGATCACCGTCTGTGCTGGATGCCCGCATCGCGGGACCTATATGGCGATCGAGGCGGCGATCGCAGTGGCGGGGTTCGCGCCGGACGAGGTGATGGTGACCGGCGATATCGGGTGCACGATCCTCGGGATGAACCCCCCGTTCGACCTCCTGTGGAACGAGGTGTCGATGGGATCGAGCATCTCGATCGCTCAGGGCTACGTTCACGCGGGCGTTCGGACGCCCGTGATCGCGACGATCGGCGACTCGACGTTCTTCCACGGCGGACTCCCCGGAGTGTTGAACGCGATCCATCGGAAGGTCCCGCTGACCGTGATCGTGATGGACAACGGGTGGACGAGCATGACAGGGATGCAGGTGAACCTCGGGACGGACGAGGCGTTCCAGGAGGGGGGGCGGCGCATCGATCTCGCCGCGATCCTGCCCGCCCTCGGAGCCGACGGGTACGTCGAGGTCGATCCGTTTGATCTTCCCGGGGCGACGAGCGCGATCGCCGACTGCCTGAAGGCAGGTGATGTCCGACTTGTGCTCGCGCGGCGAGAGTGTGCGATCCAGGCAGCGCGGCGGGGCGAGGTCGCCGGACGGATCCGGTTCGACCCCGGGCGGTGCGTCATCTGCCGACGATGCTTGACGGTCACCGGGTGTCCCGCACTCGGGCTCGCCGATGGGGCGATCTCGATCGATTCTCGGCAATGCACCGGCTGCGGGCTCTGCGCTCGTGTCTGTCCGACCGGGGCGCTTCGACGGGAGGACGTCGGATGAGCTGCGATCTCGTCATCGTCGGTGTCGGCGGGCAGGGCGTCCTGACGATCGCTGAGCTCCTGATGGAGGCTGCTCTCGCCGGCGGCCTCCCCGCGTCCCTCGTCCCGACGAAGGGGATGGCGCAACGGGGTGGGTTCGTGAAGGCCGAGCTTCGGTTGGGGGCAGAGGGGATCGGCCCTCGGATCGCCGACGGCGGGGCCGATCTCGTAATCGCGATGGAACGCTCCGAAGGGCTGAAGGGCGTCCGCTTCGCCCGTCGGGACGGGACGTTCCTGCTCTACGACCACGTGTGGACGCCGCTGGACGTCATGCTCGGCCGCGCGGCCTACCCCGAGCGTGCGGTCGTCGAGACGGCCGTGCACGCGATGGGCGGGCGCTGTGTCGTCCTCGAGCCGGGCGATCGTCCCGCGGTCGGCGATCGGCGGGTCGCCGCGAACATCTTCGTCCTCGGCGCAGCAAGCGGGATCGACGCGGTCGCGGAGCGGATCGATCCGGATCTCATCGAGGCGCGGATCGGCGAACGGTGGCGGACGGCGCAAGACGCGAACCTCCTGGCCTTTCGGGCCGGCCGCGCGGCCGTCGGAGTTCGATGAACCTTCGCGCGCTGTTCGAGCCCCGCGCGGTCGCCGTGGTCGGCTCAACATCGCCTGGGAAACTGGGCGCGGTCCTGGTCGGTCAACTCGTCGCCGGCGGATGGCCGGCGACGTACGTCGTGAATCCGAAGGGACGGGGGATCGGCGATGTCCCGGGGTATCGCACGGTCGCGGAGATCGAAGCGCCGATCGATCTCGCGGTGATTGCGTCGCCTGCCGCGTCAGTCGTTGACGTCCTCGGGGACTGCGGCGCGGCCGGTGTCGGAGCGGCCGTGGTCCTGACGGCCGGGTTTTCCGAGGCGGGAAACGTGGCAGGAGAGCGGACTCTGACCGAAGTCGCCCGGCGCTGGGGAATCCGGGTCGTCGGACCAAATTGCGCGGGCATCGTCAACACGGATCGATCGCTCTACCCGACGCTCGAGACTCGACCGCCGTCCGGGCCCGTTGCGCTCGTGTCACAGAGCGGTGCGCTCGGAGGCGCCGTCCTCTCCTGGGCGGACGAACAAGGGGTTGGGTTCTCGAAGTTCGTCTCCTACGGGAACGGGGCCGATCTGACCGACGTCGACTTCATCGAGTACCTGCGGACGGACGATGCGTCGCGCGTCGTCTGCCTTTACATCGAGACCGTCTCCGACGGCCGGGCGTTCCTGTCGGCTGCGCGTCGGCTGTCGGCTGTCAAACCGCTGATTGTCATCAAGTCGGGCCGATCGGAGGCCGGCGGCCGGGCGACGCTCTCCCACACCGGGTCGATGGCCGGATCGGACGCGGTATGCGATGCGGCCTTGCGCCAGACCGGGGCGCTCCGGGTCGACGGGATCGAGGAGATGTTCGACCTATGCCGCGGTCTGGTGTGTGGTCGCCGGCCGGGAGGCCCCCGAGTGGCGATCGTCACGAACTCCGGCGGGCCGGGCGTGCTCACGGCCGACCGCGCCGCGCAGTGCGGCCTCAGCATCCCGCCGCCGAGCGACGCGCTTCGCGCGCGACTGGCAGCGCGGCTCCCGGCGTTCTGTGGGCTCGAGAATCCGTTCGATCTGACGGTCCAGGGGACCGAAGAGGACTACCGGGAGACGCTCGCGGATGTCCTCGCTGAGTACGATGCAGCGGTCGCGATCAATGTCTGCACGCCGTACCTCCATCCCGTTCCGCTCGCGCGGGGCGTCTCAGACGGGGCGCAGCGATCGGAGAAGCCGGTCTTTGCGTCGTTCATGGCCGGCCGGGCGGTCGCTGCCGGTCTACCGGTCCTCGCTGGAGGAGGGGTTCCGAACTTCGCCACCGGAGAGCGAGCCGTCGAGGCCCTTGGGCGGATGGCAGCGCTCGCGATGCTCCGGACCACCGAGCCGCCGCCGGCCGACGACGAGCCAACCGGTCGGCTCCCGGGGACGGGACCGATCCTTGAGCCGATGGCGATGGACTGGCTCGAGGCGGAGGGACTCCCTGTCGTTTCGAGGACGGTCGCGCGAACGGCGTCGGCTGCCATCGCAGCGTGGGAAGCGTCCGGCGGGCCGGTGGCGATGAAGGTCGTTGCAGACGGAATCGTCCACAAGTCGGACGTCGGCGGCGTCGTGCTCAATCTCGACACGGCCGACGAGGTCCGCGCTGCGTTCGCGCGGCTTCATTCGGTCGCCGGAGACGACTTCTCAGCCGTTCTCGTCGTTCCGATGATCGAGCAGGCAGTCGAAGTCCTCGTCGGTTGCTCGCGCGACCCGCAGTTCGGACCGATCATTGCCGTTGCTCTCGGCGGGGTCTACACGGAGATCCTTCGCGATATGGCGATCCGCGTCGCGCCGATCGGCCGCGCCGCGGCCGCCGCGGCCATCGCTGAACTCGCCGCCTCGGCGATCCTGACTGGCACGCGAGGACGGACGCCGTGTGATGTCGAAGCGCTCGCTGACCTGGTCGCGTCCGTTTCGCAGCTCCCGTTCCGTTACCCCGACCTGGAAGAACTTGACTTGAACCCGGTCTTCGTCCGCGCCTGCGGTCTGGCGATCGGCGACGCGCGCCTCGTCCGCCGGGCGGCGTCGGAGATCTGAGGGGGAGGAGAAATGCCGAAGGCGATCCGCCCACAACGGGGGCTCGAACAGATCCGACCGTACGTGCCGGGGAAGCCGATCGGAGAGGTGAAGCGGGAGCTTGGCCTCGATGACGTCATTAAGCTTGCATCGAACGAGAACCCTCTCGGCGTCTCTCCGAAAGCGCTCGCGGCGATGCAGGCGGTTCTGTCGCAGGCGAATATCTACCCCGACGGCGCGAGCCACGACCTGCGGACAGCGATCGGACGCCGATTTGGGTTCCCGATCGAGGCGGTTGCCGTCGGAAACGGGGCCGACGATCTGATCCTACAGATCTCGATGGCCTATCTCGATGAGGACGACGAAACCCTCGTCAGCCGTTCCTCTTTTCCGATTTACGATGTCTACGCGCGCGCGATGCGCGCTCGTCTCGTGAAGACGCCGCTCGCCTCCGGTTACCGGATCGACCTGCTCGCGATGGCGGAGGAGCTCGGTGATCGGACGAAACTCGTCTACGTGTGCAATCCGAACAACCCGACCGGCACAATCGTCTCTGCCGCCGCGGTCGATGGCTTCCTCCGGCGCGTCTCGGACGAGACGCTCGTCGTGTTCGACGAGGCGTACGCCGAGATGGTCGACGACCCGACATATCCCGATACGTTGAGATTCGTCCGAGAAGGGCGGGCGAACGTCCTCGTCCTGCGGACGTTCTCGAAGGTCTACGGGCTGGCGGGCGTCCGGCTCGGATACGCATTCGGGTGTCCGGAGACCATGGCGCCGCTCTTCCAAGTGAAGCCGGCGTTCACAGTGAGCGTCCTCGCGCAAGCCGCCGGTATCGCGGCCATCGAAGACGAGGAGTTCCTCGAGCAGTCGATCGCGGCGAACCGGGCGGAGCGAGCGCGGCTCTACTGCGCCTACGATCGGCTCGGGGTTGAGTACGCCGAGAGCCACACCAACTTCATCCTCGTCCGAATCGGCCCGAGTGCGCCGTTCGTGGCCCGTCGCCTTCTCGAGCAAGGAATCATTGTCCGCCCCGGCGTTGCCTACGACCTCCCCGGCTTTCTCCGGATCTCGATTGGCTCGCCTGAGGAGAACGACCGCCTGATCGCCGAACTCGACCGAACTCTCGCGGAGCTGTCCATCTGACCCGGTCTCGAATGTGTCCCGCGAGCTACGATCGAACGTCGGAGCCTCCATGTGGGTATGCGCATCGATTGCGCCGGGGAGGATGATGAGTCCGCCTGCGTGGATCGTTTCCCGCGCTCTGAGCCGCCCGCCCAAGGAGATGATCCGCCCACCATCGACGCCGATCGGTATCGCGGTCGGGCCGGCGGGCGTCATGGCCGTTCCGCCGTGGATCAACAGGTCGATCATCGACATCGCCCCTCCCGCGATGATACTGGGTGGCGGCTACAGGAGCGGAGCCTTTCCGGGCTCATCCCGCACGGCGGCCCGACGGACGGGCGGGAGACACCAGCTGGCGAGATGGGCGACCAAGAGGAACCCGGCGGTGAGCGTGAACAGGACCGAGTACGAAGTCCGTTCGAGGAGCCAACCTCCGATGGCAGGCCAGAGGACGACGAGCCCCGACGCGGCGTTGAACAAGCCGACGTACGCGCTTCGCTCTCCCGGAGGAGCCAGTTCGACAGCGAAGTTTGAGAACCCGATGAAGTGCGCGTTGAGGAAGGCGCCCAGTGCGAGGAAGACCCAGGGATACGCGATACGGGCAGCGGCGTCGGCCGGAAAGGCGGCGAACAGCGCGGCGACGACTGGCGCGGAGAGGCTGAAGGCCGTCGCACACTGGATGACGCGGTGGCTTCCGATCCGCTCACTGATCCAGCCGAAGAGGATACCCGAGAGGATCCCGCCGACCGTCTGAACTGCGGTGAAGACACCGAGCATCCCGCGCGGGAGGCCGAGAGCTTGAAGGGCGAAGACGACGTAGAAACCAAGGGCAAGGCCGTCGAAACCGGCGAGGAGGCGCACAGCAATCAGGCGCCGGAACGCTCGGTCTTCCCGAAGGATCCGAGCGATTGCAGCGAAATACTCCGGCCACGGGCGCCGGCGGGTCGCAATGCTCTCCACGGGCTCGACGATGAATCCCCACGAGGCGAGCGACAGGACGAAGCAGGAGCCGGCGGCCGCGAATAGAGCAATGTAGTTCGCAGGGAACCCCGGCCCCGACTCGCCGAGCAGGACGCCGATCCACGCCCCAGCGGCAACAGCGATGGCGCCCCGCAAGACAGTGCTCGTCCCCAAAACCCGGCCGCGTCTCCTCGGCGGGATCGCCTTGGCGAAGATATCCCACCAGACGAGGCTGTCAATCGAGAGCGCAGCGTACATCGCGGTGTGGAGAAGGAAGAAGACGGCGAGCGCGAGTACGGGGCGACGCCATGCACCGGCGGCGAGGACAGCGGCGTAGACGAGGTAGACCGGGCGTGCGATGAAGCCGGCCCGGGTCAGGTACGGCTTCTTCCGGCGCTTCCCGGCGAGCCAGTTCGCCAGGAAGACCTGAGGAAGGCGCCACGCGCCCTCGGTGAAGCTGACGATGAGTCCCACGAAAACGGCGCTCCCCGTTAGGGTGTTGATGAAATCAGGTAGGATCGTCGTTGTCCCGGCGAAGACGATGCCGATGCCGAACAACGTCGCCTCTCCCACGAAGGCGAGTGCGTTCCGCCGGTACGTCGTCCGACCAATCCCCTCCATGATGCCCCCGATCCGAGCCGGTGCCCCACACCTGGCCGATGACACGATGTCGGATCGACGATAGTATCTGGCAGACGGCGGAACAGCACGAAAGAGCGGGGCAGGGGAAATCGGCCCGGCTGTTCGGGCGACGATGCGCCTCGATCTCCCGGCTCCTATGCCCGACCAGGCGGAGTCGGCTCCGCGGCCACCCGGATGCAGTTGCGGCCGGCCGCCTTTGCATCGTAGAGCGCTGCATCAGCGGTCGCGATCAGCTCCTCCGGCGTCCTACCGTGCTCGGGGTAAGCAGCCACGCCGGCCGACAGGGTGGCCGAGAGAGTCCCGTCGGCTGACCCGATGAGAAGGTCTGCGAACGCCTGTCGGAGATCCGCCGCCCGATCCACTGCCGCCTCGACCGGGACGCCGGGAAGCACGAGGATGAACTCCTCTCCCCCGTATCGACACGCAAGATCGCCCGCCCGCGTTCCGTCGGCCAACACCTGCCCGAGCCCCTGCAGGACAAGATCTCCGGCGTGGTGACCGTATGTATCGTTCAGGACCTTGAAGTGGTCGATATCAAGCATCACGATGGCGAGCGGCTGTCCGGACCGCTCGGCCTCGGCTAGTTCGCGGGGGAACGTCTCCTCGAGGTATCGACGGTTGAACAGCTCGGTGAGCGGGTCCCTAATCGCCTCCTCGCGGAGTTTCTCCTGAAGCGCCTCGATCTTCTGCAGTTGGTCTTGAAGCTTCTTGTTCGCCCGTTCCAGCGCTTGCTGGGCCCGGTAGCGCATCGTCGCATCCCGCAGCAGAAGGAGGCGGCCGGTCGGCCGACCGCGTCGATCTCGAAGCGGCGCCGCGCGAGCGTCGACATAGAGCGGTGCATCTGGGTCCCAGAGAAGCTCGAGGTGGGAAGGCTCGGCCTCCGCGGAGTATCCGAACGACTGCACGCGGTCTCCGAAGATATGTTCGGCCGACTCTCCGATCCGATCGGTCGCGTTCGGGATGAACCGGCTCGCGGCTGGATTGACATCGACGAGCCGACCGCGTCGATCAAGGACGAACACTCCGTCGGTCATCCCTTCGACCAGCGCGTCCCGGGCGACCGGGACGAGGTCGAAGAGGCGCAGCCCTCCGATCGCGACCCCGATGATCGCCCCGCTGACCGCGAACGCGATTGGGGTCAGGTCGAAACCCGGAAGCGGCGTCAGCTGGAAGACATATAGTATGTTGCCGGCCCATGGGACAACGCAGGCCAGGAGGATCATCGCCGACTGACGGCGATGGAGGGTCGCCGAGCGAAGGGCGGTTCGCGCGAGGAGGATCGTCGCTGTCAGGACGTAGAGGTAGGCGGTTCCCACGACGACGGGAAACCACGCGCCGTGCTCGTAGACGAGGAGGTTCGCACCGATTGGGCTCCATGAGAAGCCCTTCCAGACGAGCCCGTGATAGTCGTTTGTCGCCGCCATCGCTATGTGAGCGGCCGGGAGCATCCAGAGCAACGCCAGGCGACGCGGGGTCAGCCAGCGATCGCGGTGCGTGTACCGTGCAGCGAAGAGGAGGAGCAGGACCGGAGCTGCATTCGTGCCGAGATAGGCAATCTTCGACCAGAAGATCTTACCGGACAGGCTAAGGGCAGCCGTCTCAAACGCGATGAAGAATGCCCATTGCGCAGCGGCGAGCATGAGGAACATCAACGGAATGGCGCCGGGCGTCCTCCGCCTGTGCCAGATCATCGCCGCGACGACGAGTGACACGATCGCTGTCCCAATCTCGGCCCAACTCCCGGCCGTCCATCGGTATTGCATCGAACCTCCTTCTGAGCACCTCCTCCCGATCGGCCGGATCATTCTACGCTTCGTCGATGTGGCCGGAGAAGCCGCAAACTGGAAGGGCGGAAACGGCCGTCCCGTTTCCGCCCGCAGCGGACGCTTCTCGTCTTCGCGCTCCGCGGAACGCGAGGTGCTATGTGATCTTCTCGGAGAGGTAGTTTTGGATGCCGACCTGCTCGATCTGGTCGAGCTGCGCTTCGAGCCAATCCAGGTGAGCCTCTTCATCGGTCAGGATCGATTCAAGCAACTCCTTCGTCCCGTTGTCGCCATTCTCGGCTGCGAACCGCACATCGGCGTTGTACGCCTTGACGGCCTCCTGCTCCGAGGCGAGGTCGTTCTTGAACTGGGCGGCCACGTTTGCGCCGATACGGATCTCGTTCAGTCTGTTGACGATCGGCGTGCCTTCCAGAAAGAGGACACGGGCGATCAGCTTCTCCGCATGCTTCATCTCCTGAATCGCGCGTTGCTCGATCGCCTCGTGGAGCGTACCGTATCCCCAGTCGTCGCACATCTCCCCATGCACGAAGTACTGGTTGATCGCTGTCAGCTCCTCGGCGAGCCGGGCGTTCAGCCGTTCGATGACTCTCTCGTTGCCCTTCACCGTCTGTCTCCTCCTTTCGGATGCTTCCGATACAGTGAGCAGGATGCCACAAACCGTGCGGTCTCGCAACTCCGCCCTGGGCAAGCTCTAGGGAAGATGAGGAGATGAACGGAGTGCAGCCTCGGGCTGGTCGATGACCCAGTTGCAGAATCGGACGAGCCGCTCGACCGCTTCGCCGAGGAACCGGCGCCCGACGTCGGCATCACCGAGCGAAGGATCTCCGACGTTCCCGACCTTGCTGAATTCGATCGTGTCGAACGCTATCTCGACGCCCTCCACACGGACGCCCCAGTGCCGCGCAGGATCCGCCTGCGGGATCCGATCCCGCCGGACCGCATCGGGATCGATTGCGAGGATCGCGCTCGTCTCGATCGAGCCGGCGTGCGCGGTCGGGTGCGGGAAGAGCTCCCTCAGAAGGGCATCGATCGAGAGCCACCAGTTGTAGACGTAGGCGTGGATGCTGCGCCTTCGCAGAGCCCGGGCGGCCGCGACGAGCGGCTCGGCATTTCCGCCGTGACCGTTGACGAAGACGATTCGGCGCAGCCCGTGGCTCGAGACGGCGGCGGAGATCGCAGCCGCTTGGTCTCGCAGTCCGTCCGGGGAGACCCAGAGCGTTCCCCAGAACTGCCGGTGTTCCTCCGAGACGCCGACCGCGATCTCCGGTAGGCAAGGCCATCGGCCGCGATCCGCGGCGTGGCTCGCGATCCAGCGCGCAATGAGCAAATCCGTACCGAGCGGCAAATGTGGACCGTGCTGCTCGACCGCACCCACGGGCAACAGCGCGACCTGAGCAGTCCGGATCGCCTCCCGCGCCTCCGGCCAGGTGAGATGAATCAGTTCCATCGCCGCTCGTCGATCCGCCCGATCACAGCCATTGCACCTGCGCGACCTCCGGGATTGCCAGCAGGGAATCCGTCTCCTGCACGTGCTGTGGCTGGGAGCGGCTGCGAAGGCGGAAAGTCAACGTGACCGCCGGCGGGTGTTTCTCGGCCTGAGTCGAGACGGCGATGATCCGGTAGTTGGCTGTCTGAAGGACGGCCCGGCAGTTGCTCTCGAGCGCTGTCAAATGGACGTCTCCGGAGGACACGATCGCTGTATGGTACGAGACGGACGGGACCTTGTGGGCGAACCACGCCAGGAGCGTCAGGACGAGGAGTCCGATGAGCGCGGATCCGGCGGCGAGAACGTAGAGGCCTTGACCGATGACGACGCCGAGCCCGGCGACGAACCAGATACAGGCGGCCGTTGTCAAGCCGCGGACGATCTCCTCGGACTTGACGATCACGCCCGCCCCGAGGAAACCGATCCCGGTGACGATCCCGGCGACCGCGCGGCCGGGATCGACATTCGGGCCGAACGCCTGCGTGATGACCATGACGAGCGCCGATCCGAGGCAGACGAGGATGTGTGTCCGCAGACCTGCCGGGCGCCCATGCGCCTGCCGCTCCAGCCCGATCATGCCGCCAAGCAGAACGGCGACCAGAAGCCGCAAGAGAGATTCCAGCTCGAAGATCAACATCTGTCCCCTCCACAGACTCCGCCCGAGGCAGGCCGTTTTCGAACAATAGACCGCACCGCGGATCCTCGACAACCCGCCGTGTCTCTCCGAACAGGGAACCTTCGTCCGTTCGGCTGCGGACCGGTGCCGTTCGCGGACGAGGGACCCGCCGCCGCGCAGGAGGCGAGTCCTCCGGGGTTGGACTCGGCTGGGTCGGCGGCGATAATCGAGGCCGAGAAGGAGGGATCGATGAACGATTTCCTGACGTTTCGGAAGTTCCTGGCTCCGTCGATGATGCAGATCCTCTTCTGGATCGGACTCGGCGTCTGCGTAGTGGAGGGGATTACGATGATTGCCACGGCCGCAGCCAGTCCGTTCGGCCGCGGGCTGGGAATTGTGAACGGGCTTCTCGTGCTGTTTGTCGGCCCGATTGGCGTCCGCGTTCTCTGTGAGTTGCTGATGGCGGTCTTTGGGATTCATCGGTCGATGACGGGTGAGGGCGAGTAGCGTCTCCGTCTCCCTCGTTCATGTGTTCTTTGAGGATCCGACGTCGTCGTCGGCTGCGCTGCCGACCGTTCCCGGAGGAATGGGCGACGCAACTCTCGAGTGACGTCGATCTCTATCGCCGGCTTCCGACAGCCGATCGGGCAGAACTGCACGGGCATATGCACGTTTTGCTGGACGAAAAGCGCTTCGAAGGTGCGGATGGGTTTGTCATCACCGATGAGGTGGAGCGGGTGATCGCCGCCCAAGCGAGCGTACTGCTCCTGCATCGGGAGACAGGCTACTACCCGAGACTGGACAGCGTCATCGTCTACCCAAATGAGTACCGGGTGGAGGAATCGATCGACGGCGGCAATGGGTGGATCGATCAGATCGAAGAGACGCGGGTCGGCGAGTCGTGGCGGACGGGCGCGCTCGTCCTCGCGTGGAAGGACGTCGCCGCCGACGCAGCCGCGGACAACTTCCTACAGAACGTCGTCCTGCACGAGTTCGCTCATCAGCTCGATGCCGAGGATGGCAAGCTGAACGGGGCACCGCTGTTGTCGGCAACGCTGCGGGCGCGCTGGGCCGATGGATTCGAAGTCGCCTATCGAGCGCTCGGGCGGGCGGTCGATAGGGGGGAAGAGACCGTTCTCGATCCGTACGGTCTCGAAGACCCTGCCGAGTTCTTCGCGGTCGCCACCGAGGCGTTCTTCCTCGACCCCGACGGGCTTCGGGCGGAGGACGCCGCGCTCTATGGATTGCTCGCCGAATACTACCGGCAGGATCCCGCCTCGTGGACGGACGGATGATGCCGCAGCATCCGTAGGAGCCAGCCGGTGCTACGAGCCCTCTGCCCTCGGCTGAACTGGCGCTATCTCTTCTCTTCTCGCTGGAGGTACTCCAGGATCGCCTCGACGGCCAGGTAGTTCACCGATCGCTCCCGCTTGTCCCCCAGTCTGATAAGCCGCTGGATCGGCTCCCGGGTCTGTTTGTTCTGCGGGATGTAGATCGAGAGTTTCTCCGTCGTGCCAGTTCGTCGTGTTGTCATATGACCCCCTCTTCCCTTTGAGCTGTAGCAAGGAGAATAGGACGCTGCGAGTCGCGCGGTCAAGTCCGAATCTACACATCGGGACACAGACGTCATCTCGGATGCTTCCGTCGCGAGGAAGCGGCGACCGCGAACTGGACTTCCCTGGAATTCCGGACCGCACAGCTTTCCGCACGCGGCGAATGAGCTGAGTTGACCCGCTGTCTTGCGGCACTCCCGATTGCGTGGTTGGGGATCGTCCCGGAACCGCCCGCGTGATCCTCTTCATCATCGCGGACCTGCTCATGTACGGTCGACGACGCGCTCCGCGACGTCCTTGATCCACGGCCGCCGACGAGCCTCAGCGGTTCGCCTTCATCCAGGAGACGCCGAAGTCCACGAGCGGGCGCTGCGGGAGGAGGCCAGCCTCGGCGCGGGCGACCCGCCCTCGGTGGACCTCGCCGGACGCTCGCTCGAACGCAGTACCGATCTCCTCGAAGTCCCGATCGTCGAGGTCGAGGTCGTCGAACTCTGCCCAGACGCGGCTCCCGTCGAGTCGGACGGGAGCCGCCGTTCGCCTCACGCGCCGCCGCGCGATCCGATACTCGGCGAGGTGGAGAGACGTGTTGCTCCCGTGGCCCACACCGAGGAGAAGGACCCAACCGCCGGCGTCGTAGATCCGCGCGAGCGGCGATTGCTCGCCGAGGCCGAACGCGAGAGCGTGCTCCTCGACGATCCTGCGGGCACGTGGACCACGGGCGGCGAACGAGACCTGAGGGTGGGCACTTCGGAGCACGCCCGGTTGGCCACGGAATGTCTCGGGAATTCGGCCCATCCCGCGGGTCGGGGTGAACGCCGGGTCGAACGCGGGCATCGTCTCGCGAATCGTCTGGACCCACTCCGGCGGGACCGGCGGACTTCGCCAATCGGCCGGATCAGACCAGTCGCCCGAGTGCGCTGGCATGACGAGGGTCCCTGCCTCGCCGAGCGCTGCCTCGAGCGAGAGGACGACGGCCATTGCGCCGCCGCAGACCCATCCGAGGGAGCGGAGTGACGAGTGGACGAGCAGAGTCATCCCCCCCGTGACGCCGAGGGCCCGCAGATCGGCGGTCAGGGAGGCGACGGTCGCCGGGCTCCCCGATGTTCGCTCGATTACGAGGCCCTCGCTCATACCGCCTCCTGGGCCGGCCATCACGGTCCGGACGGGAAAGTATCGGCGGTGGACGCGTCGCCGGCCACCCGGTGGCTGCGCCGAGCCGGGAGATCGGGTAACGTGGTGCGCGATGAGGGGAGAAGACCGTGATCTTGGCTGGCTCGACGAGTTGAATCTGCAACAGCGGGCGGCCGTCACCCACGGGGACGGCCCGATTCTCGTCGTTGCCGGAGCGGGGACCGGGAAGACCCGAACGCTCGCCTACCGCGTCGCATACCTGATCTCGACGGGGGTCTCTCCGGGCCGGATCCTTCTCCTCACGTTCACTCGACGGGCGGCGGACGAGATGCTCCGCCGCGCGGCCGGGATCGTCGCCCGCGGGACGACGGCGACCGAGCGCGTCTGGGGCGGGACGTTTCACTCCACGGCGAACCGGCTCTTGCGGACCCACGCGAAGCCGCTCGGGCTGCGCCCCGAGTTCACAATCCTCGACCAGGGGGACTCCGAGGACCTGATGAACCTGATCCGCCACGACATGGGGCTTCACTCGCGTGGGCAACGGTTCCCGAGGAAGTCGACGTGCCTCGCGATCTACTCTCGGTGCGTGAACGGAGGAGAGGAGTTGGCCGCCGCGCTCCGGCGTGACTTCCCGTGGTGCACGGGGTGGGAGACTGAGCTTCGCGCGTTGTTCCGCGAGTACGTAATCCGCAAGCAGGACCGACATGTCCTCGATTACGACGATCTCCTCCTGTACTGGGCTCACCTGGTGGAACTGCCGGCGGTCGCTGAGGATCTGTGCAGGCGGTTCGATCACGTGCTTGTCGACGAGTACCAGGACACGAACCGACTGCAGGCTCGGATTTTGCGGGGAATGCGGGGCGGAAACGACAGCATCATGGTCGTCGGAGACGATGCCCAAAGCATCTACCGGTTTCGCGGAGCGACGGTCCGCAACATGCTCGATTTCCCGAAGCAGTTCCCGGGGACGACGATCGTCACCCTCGAGCAGAACTACCGATCGGCCATGCCGATCCTCGAGATGACGAACCGGGTGATCTCGGAGGCGAGGGAACGTTACACGAAGGACCTGTGGTCGGATCGGCGGAGCGACCAGCTCCCCCGCTTGGTGACTTGTCGCGACGCGGACCAGCAGGACAACTACGTGATCGAACGCGTGCTGGCGCACTACGAGGAAGGGATCCCGCTCCGCCGTCAGGCGGTCCTCTTCCGGGCGGCCCACCTCTCCGACACCCTTGAGCTCGAGCTGACCCGGCGCGGAATCCCGTACCACAAGTACGGCGGGCTGCGCTTCCTCGAGACGGCGCACGTGAAGGACTTGATCGCGTTTCTCCGGGTCCTCGAGAACCCGAGCGATGAACTGGCCTGGTTCCGGATCCTGCAGATGCTCGACGGGGTCGGACCGGCGACAGCAGCTCGGATCGTCGAGCACGTCGACGGCGAGAACGGCGATCCGCGGTCGATCCGGACGTTCTCGGCACCCGCAGGAGCGAAGGACGGGGTCGACACGCTCGCCAGGCTGTTCGAGGAGCTCGTCCCGATGGGGGAGCGTCACCCGAGCGTTCAGATCGAGCGAATCCGCGCGTTCTACGATCCTCTCCTCCAAAGGCTCTACGAGAATCCCGCTCCGAGAATCCGTGACTTGATCAGCTTGGAACAGATTGCCACCGGCTACCGCTCCCGGCGGAAGTTCCTGCTCGATCTGCAGCTCGACCCGCCGACGTCGACGAGCGATCTCGCTGGCGTGCCGTACAAGGACGAAGACTGGCTCGTCCTCTCGACGATCCATTCCGCGAAAGGATGCGAGTGGGATGTTGTCTACCTGATCCACGCGGTCGACGGCTTCCTGCCGTCCGATTTGGCGACGGGCTCGGACGAGGAGATCGAGGAGGAGCGCCGGCTCGCCTATGTGGCGCTGACTCGGGCGAAGGACCATATCTACGTGATGCGGCCGCTGCGCTACTACTACAAGTGGTACGCGCTCTCCGATCGGCACACCTACGCGCAGGTGTCCCGCTTCTTCACCCCCGCTGTTCAACGGGTCGTCGAAACCGTCGTCCTCGATGATTCGACGGATGAAGCGCCGGATCCCGGGGCGTTCTACGATGTCGACGCGGAGGTTCGCCACCGGATGCGGGACATGTGGGACAACGGATCTCAGTGACCGGCGGGTCCCGATCCGTGGGTTGACGGCGAAAGTGGGCGACCGCTGCGCTCGCGCGTTACACTCGCGCAATGAACCGATCGATGCGCGGTGTGGCGGTGGGCCTGGTGATCGGGACGGTCTTGTTCCTGTCTGGGTGTCTGCTTGGCCCGAATCTTCCGGTCGAGGGGCCGGGGGGGCGTTGGGGGGTCGTCCTCGACGGAGATGATCGCTATCAGCTGTTCCCCGAGGGAGGAGCGGTATGGTTGGTCGAGGCGGACGGGGCGTTGATCGGACCGATCTACGAGATCAGCGCGGATCGGGATGGCCGGGTACTCGATTGGGCGCCGAGCGGAGAAGACCTTCTCGCTCTGATCGTCGATCTCGGGGAGATGGGGGCGCCAGAGCGCTGGCGGATCGTCGGCATCCCGATCAACGGATCGCCGGCCGAGGAGCTCCTCATGACCGAGGAGATGCTGTTGACCGCCCGCTACGCGTCGGATGGGTCCATCCTCTATCTTGTTGCTGTGGAGGACAGAGCGGAGGTCCGACGGCGATCGCCAGACGGGTCTCTCGACGAGGTGGTCGCTCCGAACGCCGTTGCATTCGCGCGGACCGCAGAGACCCACTACGTGCTCGGGGAGGACGGGCGGCTTCGCGACGCCGTGGGCGAGGAGCTGCCACTGCACATTGACTGCCGGGACGACCTCTGCGTCGGCCTGCTCCTTTGGTCGGACGTCTATTTCTCCCTCTCTCCGACCGGACGGCATGTCGCCGTCGTCCTCGAGGGCGACATGCAAATGCTGGCCCCGGAGTCGGACGCAGATCTGCGGTTGTTCCTCGTCGACCTTGAGGAGGAGACCGCCGGATTCCTCGCAATGCCCGCGATCTTCCCCACGTTCTCCCCCGATGGGAAGCAGGTCGCCTTCCTGGCCGAGCACCCGGATGGAGCGGTCCGCATCTACGTCCGCGACATCGCGGCACGGGCGACCCGAGCGCTCGAAGGGATCGAGGCGGCGACCTGGATCCGGTGGGGGAGTGAAGGCCTACTGGTTGGCATCGAGGGCCCGAGTGAGTCGTACGAGATCGTCCGCTGGGACGGCACGGAGTGGCAGGCGTTCTTCGCGCAGCCGGCGGAGTGACTGCGGTCGACTACGCCGGAATCAGCGATCGGCCGCGGCGAAGGAGCGTCAAGAGGAATCCGAGACCGGCGATCCCCGACATCACGAAGAACATCCCGCGGTAGCCGATCGTCGGCACGAGCGCACCCGCCAGAATCGGACCGAAGACCCCGCCGAGACCGCGGGTCGATTCGTAGAGCCCGAGCATCGCCCCTTGACGCTCGCGGGGGACGCGGTCGCCGATGTACGCAGTCGACCCGACGTACAGCGCGCTGAACGAGAGCCCGACGACCAGATGTGCTACGAGCATCCCCCAGACGTCCGACGCGATTGCCAACAGGAGGGGGACGGTCGCCGAGAGGGCGAATCCCGCGAGGAAGACGATCCGCCGCCCGATCCGGTCGGCGAGCCGTCCGAACAGGATCAAGGCGCCAACCTGCGCACCGGTGTTGAACGAGGCGATCAAGCCCATCGTGCCCGCCGGGATGAGCAGTATCGCCATGTAGACGTAGAGCAGGGAGAATGCGCCGTCGATTGCCATCTGGCGCAGCATCGTCCCGACGTAGAGGTTCGCCAAGCCGCTTGATGCCGCGAGCCGTAGGGCCGAGCCGCCGCGTGTCGGTCGGACGACCGGCTCCGGTGGGAGCAGCAGGAGGAACCCGATGCCGGCCGCCGGCAGGATTGCGGATATGAGAAACGCCCCTCGGAACCCGAGCCACTCCAGCACGTAGCCGGCGACTGCCGAACCGAGTGCGAACCCGAAGGAACGCGACGCGCTAACGTAGGAGAGGTTTCGTCCTCGACGATGCTCGCGGCTGGCGCTTGAGACGATCGCCATCGATACCGCCGCGAACCCGACCCGGACGAACGACCGGACGAAGATCGCTGGCAGGACGACCGACGGTGGCGGGAGGACCGCGAGGATTCCAACGGTCACGCCGAGGGCGAACGTTGTGATGAACAACAGTGGCGTTCGGCGAGACCGGTCGCTCAGAACTCCCCAGAAGAGGCTGCCTGTCAAGACGCCGGCGGCGCCGAGGCTCGTCAGTAGGCTGATCAGCAACGGGCCGGCCCCGCTCTCCTTCATGTAGAGCTGCGTCAGGAGGCCGATCCCGCCGCTCGTGGTGGTGACGAGGATCGATGTCCCGGCGAGCGGGATCGCGAAGCGACGCCCGAGGGGCTGGGAGGATTCATCTCGTTCGAGGATGGGTGGAGAGCCCGGCTCCCCGGGTTCGTTCACAGTGGGCGAAGAGTATCCCGACTCCGCCCGGCGTTCCAGATCCCCGCGCTACAAGATTCGCTGATCGGCGACGTCGAAGGCCTCGATTGTGATCCCCGCGGCGCGGCTGGTCTCGTATTCATCAGCGTGCATCGTCCAGATCATCGAATCGCACGGGACCCCTCGGAGGACGGGACCACGGCGCCGAAGCGTCGCCTCATGCGTGAACCCGAGCCGATGAGCGACGGAGGCCGACGCGCGGTTCTCCGGGCTGCAGTGGATCTCGACGCGCTCGATCCGGTGGACTTCGAACGCCACGCGTGTGAGTGCCCCGGCCGCCTCGGTCGCGTAGCCGCGGAGGAGGCGATCGGCGCGAACCCAGTAGCCGATCTCGAGGGCGTCGGCCCCGATCCGCGGGTGGAGGCCACACCCACCGAGGACGTCGCTGTTCTCCCGGCCGAGGAGTGCGTAGACGAACTGACGGTCGAGGTCGAACTGCCCGCGATACTGCCGCAACCGCTGCACCTTGGTGGCGATCGATTCGGGCTCGTGGTCGGCCCACGCCATCCATCGGCGCAGGTGATCGAGGCTTTCGAGGATGACGGCTTGAAGCGCCGGAGCGTCCTCCGGGCGCCAGCACCGCAGGAGGAGCCGCTCGGTGCAGATCCGATAGGCGGGGCCGATCGATTGGATCTTCATCTGTGTCCCTTCGAGTTATCCCTCTCGTCGGTGAGCATTTTCGCCGATCGGCGACCGCCCTTACACCCTGTGATGGGGATCCGTATCATGATTGGAGCGTGGGGATCACTGGATGACGTCAACGTGATCGTAGTCCACGGGGCGCTGTTGGGGTTGTACCTCGGTCGGGAGGTCAGCCTCATCTGGAAAGTGGCGACCGTCCCGCTCGCTGTTGCTGTCGGAGCGGGGTCGGCGTCACCGGCGGCCTGGCCTTTTCGTACCTGTTCGATCGATTTCAGCCTCGGGCGACGAAACAGGTGCTGTCCCTGCGCGCGTTTGCGGTCCTCATTGTGCAGTTGGAGCGATGGGCACCGTCGTCCGTCCCGTTTGCGCCCTTGGCCGGGACGGTTGCGGTCGGCCTTGTCGTCGTGGAGCGGCGCGAGCACTTGGAGCATCGAATCTCGGCGAAACTGAGCAGCATCTGGGTCCTCGCCGAGATCGTCTTGTTCGTGCTCGCCGGTGCACAGATCGACGTCTCATTGGCGTGGTCGGTGGGGGCGCTAGGCGCCTGTGTGATCGCATGCGGGCTCCTCGCCCGAAGGGTCGGCGTCTTTGCCTGTCTGACGAGAAGCGCGCCCACCTGGGGGGAGCGTCTCTTCGCGGCTATCTCCTATCTCCCGAAGGCGACCGTGCAGGCAGCAGTCGGGGCCAGCCCGCTGATCGCCGTGCGGACCGCGGGGACGGACACGGAGCCCCAGCAGGTCATCCTCGCCATGCCGGTCCTCAGTATCCTGATGACGTCGCCGCTCGGCGCGTGGGCGATCTCGATGCTGGGCGAGCGCGTCCTGGAGGTCGGCGATCCGGGAGACCGCGACAGCTACGATGCAGCGGTCGAGAGCGAGGGATGACGGCGGCGCGTCCGCACTCTGACTGTGCCCTTGAAGGCGGGCAACGGGGGAATACAATAGCAAGCTAATTATTAGGTGGCATGATATGTGCGAGCGCGGAAACCCTGAATCGTCAGACAACGAACAACACGGGCTCGGCCATCTTCTTCGGGACGTCTGCCGCCTGAGCGGAGGGCGCCTCCGGCGGAGGATGGAGGCGGTCGGGCTGCACGGGGGACAGGGGCTCGTGCTCTTTCACCTCTGGCATCACGATGGATCGGCGGTCTCGGAGATCGCGCGGGCCCTCTACATCTCGCCGGCGACCGTCACGAACATGCTGAAGCGGATGGAGCGCGATGGTTGGGTCGAACGGCGACGCGATCCGACGGACGAGCGGATCGTGCGGGCGTACCTGACGCCGCGAGCAGCGGCGTGGCACGACGAGGGGCACCGCGAGTTCCGCGCCTTCGAGGCGGAGATCGCGAGCGCGTTCACCCCCGAGGAGCTCGGGGAGCTCCGCCGTCTATTGGAGCATCTCCGGGATCGTCTCGAATCCGACGCCGCTCCGACGGGGACGGGCGAGGGAGGCTGAGATCGTGCGATCGCTTCTGCGACTCTACCGTTTTGTCCGCCCGTATCGATGGCGGGCGATCGGTGCACTTACGCTCCTCTTTGGCATGGTCGGAGCCGATCTCCTGATTCCTCGGCTTTCACAGCGGATCATCGACGAAGGGATCGCGGCCGGCGATCTCCGGGTCGTCTTGACGACCGCGCTCGTCATGCTCGGCGCGGCCCTGTTGTCGGCCGCGCTCGCGGTTGGCAACAACTATCTCTCTGTTTGGGTCGCCCAGTCGTTTGCCCACGACGTTCGATCCGCTCTGATGCGCAAAGCGCAGACGTTCTCATTCGCGAACCTCGACGAGCTACGGACCGGGCAGTTGATCACGCGTTCGACGAGCGACGTCCAGTTCACGCAGATGATCGTGATGATGTCGCTGCGGATCCTGACGCGGGCGCCGATCTGGGTGGTTGGAGCCGTGATCCTGCTCGTACTGACGAGCCCGCGCCTCGCCGCGATGATGGGCGTCTTCGTCCCCGTGATTGTCGCCTTTGTCGCGTGCTTCGCGCGACGCGTGCGCCCGATGTTCCTCTGGGTTCAGGAGCGGCTCGACCGACTGAACACGATTCTCCAGGAGAACCTCGCCGGTGTCCGCGTCGTCAAGGCGTTCGTCCGCGAACAGCGCGAGGTCGAGCGGTTCGAGACGGCCAACGCGGAGCTGATGGAGAAGAGCATTCGGGTGATGCGACTCGTCGCCCTCCTCCTCCCGCTGATGACGCTCATCCTAAACCTAGCCGTGGCCGGCGCGGTCTGGTTCGGGGGGACCGCGACGCTCGCGAACGGCATGACGGTTGGGCAGGTCGTCGCGTCGATCAACTACCTGACATTCGCGCTCTTCCCGCTGATGATGCTGGCCGGAATGCTCGCACCGGTCGCTGCAGCCGATGCGTCGGCGAGTCGGATCCTGGAGATTCTCGATGCGAAGCCGGCGGTCCGGGAGCGGTCGGGCGCACGTCGGCTGATCGATCCGGCCGGCCGGATCGTCTTCGAGAGTGTCTGCTTCGACTACGGCGAGAACGGCAGTGAGCCGGTGCTGAGCGGTCTGTCGTTTGCTGCCGAACCGGGGGAGACGATCGCCGTCCTCGGGGCGACGGGGGCCGGGAAATCGACCCTGATCCACCTGATCCCGCGGTTCTACGACGTGACCTCCGGCCGGATCACGTTCGACGGAGTCGATCTGCGCGATCTGACACTGCGGAGCCTGCGGGAGAACACCGGGATCGCCCTCCAGGACGCGATCCTCTTCGGCGGAACGATCCGGGACAACATTCGCTACGGACGGGCCGGCGCGTCGGACGAAGAAGTGATCGCCGCGGCGGAGGCAGCACAGGCACGTGAGTTCATCGAGGTCCTTCCCGATCGATACGACACGGTGATCGGGCAGCGGGGCGTCACCCTCTCGGGTGGGCAACGGCAGCGGATCGCGATCGCCCGTGCCCTCCTCGTCCGTCCGAAGGTGCTGATCCTCGATGATTCGACGAGCGCAGTCGACATGGAGACGGAGGTTCGATTGCAGGACGCGCTCGACCGACTGATCTCGGAGTCACAGAACCGCACGACGCGGTTCATCGTCGCGCAACGGATCAGCACGGTTCTCCTTGCGGATCGGATTCTGGTCCTCGATCGCGGACGGATCGAGTCGATCGGGACGCATCGCGCACTTCTCGATTGCAGTCCGATCTACCGCGAGATCTGCCGATCGCAGCTCGGGGACAGGCCGAGCGACGGGAGGGAGATCTGATGCCGCAGCGATCGGGGTCCGATCGAGCGGCGCAGCCGCGACACGTCCTGCGGCCGGGGCGTGGCCACGGCATGCAGTTCGAGAAGCCGAAGAACGTTCGTGGAGCGCTCCGCCGGCTGCTCGAGTACTTGCGCCCCTACTGGTGGACGATCGTCGTCGTCGGTACGCTCTCCGTATTTGGGACAGCAGTCTCGCTCCTCGGCCCGTACCTGATGGGACGGGCGATCGACGCCCTCGTTGAGGGGGCGGGCCTCGCCGTGCTCCTTCATTACGTGCTGTGGATGCTCGGGGCGTACGCGATCGCGTGGGGAGCGAACACCGGGCAAGGCGTCTTGATTGCGGCGATCGCCCAGCGAGCGATGCGGACGCTGCGCGGAGACCTGTTCGCCCACCTGCAGACGCTCAGCCTGCGATTCTTCGACGGACACGCATCCGGCGATCTGATGAGCCGGCTGACGAACGACATGGACGCGATCAGCCGCGTCCTCTCCCAGAACGTCACCCAGCTCTTCTCGGGACTCTTGACGCTGATCGGTATCCTGATTGTCATGTTCGTCCTCTCGCCTTGGCTCGCGCTTGCCTCGATGCTCGTCCTGCCGCTGATGATCGGCCTGGTCGGCTTGGTCGGAATGAAGACCCGCAGTGCATTCCGCTTGTATCAACGGGATCTGGGAGCGCTGAACGGAACCCTCGAGGAGACCTACAGCGGGCAGCGGGTCGTGATCGCGTTCGGTCAGGAGGAGCGCGTCCTCGAAAGGTTCGATACCCAGAACGAAGCCGTCCGCCGTCGAGGAACACATGCGATGGCCTATGCGCTCCTCGTGATGCCGATGATGGGAATTCTGTCGAACGCGAACGTCGCCGTCGTCGCCGGCCTCGGTGGATGGCTGAGCATCCGGGGGATCGTGACGATCGGGCTGATCGCGACGTTCATCAGCTATTCCCGGCAGTTCGCCGAGCCGCTGCGCCAACTGGGGGATCTCTACAACCAGGTCCAGTCGGCGCTCGCAGGTGCGGAGCGGATCTTCGAGACGATAGATACTGAGCCGGATCTCGACGATCGGCCGGGCGCGGCCTTGGCGGACGACATCGCCGGCGACGTCGAATTCGACGATGTCTCATTCGGGTACGTGACAGGGACGCCGGTGCTTCGCGGCGTCTCGCTCCGTGCGCGTCCCGGAGAGAGAATCGCGATCGTCGGTCCGACCGGTGCGGGGAAGACGACGCTTGTCAACCTGCTCTCCCGCTTCTACGAGGTCGACCGCGGAGCGATCCGGATCGACGGGCACGACCTGCGCGAAATGCCCCGGGCGTCGCTTCGCCGGCAGCTCGGCGCCGTCCTGCAGGGGACGTTCCTGTTCGCTGAGAGCGTGAAGGAGAATATCCGCTACGGACGCCTGGATGCGACGGATGAGGAGGTGCTCGCGGCCGCGCGCCTGGCGAACGCGGACCGGTTCATCCGACGGCTCCCGCGAGGCTACGACACGGTCCTCTCGGAGCGGGGCGCGAACCTGTCCGAGGGTCAACGCCAGCTGATTTCGATCGCCCGGGCGATCCTGGCTGATCCGCGGATCCTGATCCTCGACGAGGCGACGAGCTCCGTCGATACACGGACCGAGGTACAGATCCAAGAGGGCCTGCACGAGCTGATGAAGGGGCGGACGAGCTTCGTCATTGCTCACCGGCTCTCGACGATCCGCAACGCCGATCGAATCGTCGTCATCGATGGTGGTGAGATTGTCGAGCAGGGAGATCACCGGGCGCTCCTTGCCGCAGGTGGCGCGTATCACCGGCTCTACGCAAGCCAGTTTCGCGGACAGACGGAGATCGCTGCGGACAACGGCCCGTCACTGGACGTTCGCTACGGATTCACCGACCATGACGGAGAACCTGGGGGCCGCTCGAGGGAAGCGAATAGGGGAGGGAGGACGCAATGCTAAAAAGACTGTGCAATTTAACGATCCTGGTGGTGTCGATTGGCGGCCTCGCAGCGGTCGGTCAGGCCGACCTCGATCAGTTTCCGACCGGAACGACGACGATGACCTACCGGATCGAGAGTGAGGAACTGGACGAGCCGCAGACGCTTGAGCTCGCGGTCGTGGTCCGAGAGGGCGGGCAGTTCACAGTGCGGATGACGACCGAGGCAACCGGGACGAGCGATCAGCTCTCCGGGTTCGGCTTTCTGTTGGGCGCGACGAGCGTCGCCTATGGAGCCGGCCGCGGGGTGAGCTACTCGGCCCTGCAGGCGCTGATCGATCAGCGATCGCGGTTGAGGGAGGGGCAGGACTACCTCCTTCCGGGCGGATCTGAATTCGGCGACCTCGTCGGCGTCGAGATCTCCGGCGTCTGGTGCCTCCAGGGGACGTTCGTCGATCCGAAGCAACCGAACGCGCAGACGACGGTTGCGTTCGGGCTGTCGCACCCGGTCTTCGTCTCTCCGCGGATCGTCGCTCGTGAGAACCGGGGAGGGGAGTGGGTCGAGACGTTCCGGATGGAATTGACTCAGTACACCCACACTGCGTCGGAGAGGTGAGGATGCCGCTGCTCGAGCTCAGCGCCGTGACGAAGGAGTATCAACTCGGCAAGACGGTCGTCCGCGCTCTGCGCGGCCTCGACCTCTCCGTCGAGGCGGGCGAAGTGGTGGCGATCATGGGACCGTCGGGCTCCGGGAAGTCGACGCTGATGCACATCCTCGGTGCCCTCGACCGCCCGAGCGACGGCTCAGCTCGGCTCGACGGGAGTGACCTGTCGGCGCTGAAGGAGCGAGAGCTCGCGACGCTGCGCGGTCGCCGGGTCGGGTTCGTCTTCCAGACGTTCAACCTGATTCCGACGTTGAACGCCCGGCAGAACGTCGAGCTTCCGATGCTCTTCCAGGGGGTCCGGGGCGGCGAACGAACGAGGCGGGCGAAAGAACTTCTCGCCCGTGTCGGCCTCGCCGATCGGATCAAGCACAAGCCGAACGAGCTCTCTGGCGGGGAGCGCCAACGCGTCGCGATTGCGCGTGCTCTCTCGAACGACCCTGAGATCATCCTCGCCGACGAGCCGACGGGAAACCTCGACTCCGAGACCGGAGCGACGATCCTCGGTCTGCTGAAGGAGCTCAGCCGAGTCGACGGGAAGACCGTCATCCTCGTCACGCACGACCCTGATGCCGCCGAAATCGCCGACCGGATCGTCCGGCTGCGCGACGGGTGCGTCCGCGAGGAGGTGACGAATGCTTAAGGATTTCTTCCTCCTTGCGGCGCAGAGCATCGCTCACCGGAGGCTGAGAAGCTGGCTGACCGTTATCGGCGTCTTCATCGGGATCACGGCGGTTGTCGCGCTAATCTCGATCGGCCTCGGCCTCGAGCGGACGATTAAGGACCAAGTGGCGAAGGTCTTCGGAGTCGACACGTTCATGCTCGTGCCGGAGGGCGCTTTCGGGGGACGGGGGCGTGGCGATGACACATTCGAGGTGGATGTGGAGATCGTCAAGAGCGTCCCGGGCGTTCGGACCATTGCCGCGGTGCGCCGCGAGACCGGCTTCGTCGTTGGACCGCCGCGGGCCGGCGGGCCGGGCCTCCAGGGATTCCTCCCCGTCATGGGCCTGTCGCCCGAGCTCGTCACCGAGTTCCAGGCGTTCCTCGGCGAGATTGAACTGCAGCCGGGAGGGCGTTTCTTTGGACCGTCCGACGTGACAGCGGCGATCCTCGGTGCCGGCGTCGCCGCCCGCTTGGGCGCCGGCCTCGGCGATACGATTCAGATCGAGGATCGGGACTTCACCGTCGTCGGCATCATCGTCGACGCCGAAACCGAGCGCGCGGGAGAGCGGCAGAGCGGTTTTCAGAGCGGGCTGGGTCCGGATGCGGACACGATCTACGTGCCGTTCGACACGATGTACTCCCTGTACGGGCCGGCCGACAATGTGCTTGTCTCGCTCGTTCGCACCGTCCCCGGCGCCGATGTCAACGAACTCGCCGACCGGGTCGAAATGCGCCTCCGCGAGGCCGGATCGAAGGTCGAATCCGTGACCTACAGCGACATCTCCGACGCCATCGGGACCGTCACCTCGACGATCAGCGCGTTCCTCGCCGGGATCGCCGGGATCTCCCTCCTCGTCGGCGGTGTCGGCGTGATGAACACGATGTTCACCTCCGTCCTCGAGCGGACGAAGGAGATCGGCGTCATGAAGGCCGTGGGTGCGCGCAACGGCCACATCCTCTCGATATTCCTCATTGAGTCGGGACTGATGGGGCTGGTCGGCGGGGTCGTTGGGACGCTTCTCGGGCTTGGATTGAGCGCTGTCGCCTCACGCTTTGTCGCCCGATTCTTCAGTGTCGATATGGCGATCGTAGCGAGCCCGTCGCTCATCGCGATCACACTCGTCGGCTCGTTCGCCCTCGGTGCGTTCGCCGGCCTCTGGCCCGCCCGCCGCGCCGCCAAGCTTCCCGTTGTCGACGCGCTGCGGTACGAGTAGGAGGTGACTCCCGAGCGAGAGCGCGCTTCGTCCCGGCGACGTCTCGGTCCCGCGAGTGGAGTGAGGCCGGCTCTCAACCGCCGGAGACGACGGCCGCGTCCGGCGCGCGGCAGGGGTCGATGGGCGCCATGCGGGCGAAGCATGGTCTCCTCTCCCTGAAGGCGACAGCGACGCTGACCCCGGCCGCCGTGAGGGCGGCTGCTGCCACGTCGAAACCGAACCCGACAGCATCGGTGCTGTGGGCGTCCGACCCCAGCACGACCCGAGGGAGAGTGCCTCGTTCTTTCGCGCGAGAGCAATAGGTCTGAAGGACCTCGACCGGAGGGTATACGTGCCCGACCGGGTGAATGAGGCCCTTCGTGTTGATCTCGAGCGCGACATCGCCGTCGACGAGCGTCTTGGTGAACGCGTGTGCTTCAGAGGCATAGTCCTCGAAGGGGACGGGCCGTGACAGCCAATTCGAAAACTTTGCGATCAGCCCCGGATGGGCGATCGCGTCAAACAGGCGGCTGCTAGCCGCTTGAGCAATGGACGCGTAGTACTCCCGATACCGGGGGATTGGTGATGGCGAGAGCAGGAGGGCGACTGAAGAGGGATCGATGAGGCTTCTCCCCCGCAGCGTATGGATGGCGCCCAGAACGTAGTCCAGTGGCTCGCCGAGGGCCTCCTGTGCGTTCCGGAGCCAGCCGCGGATCTGCTCCTCCGCAGTCGGCGAGTAGTCGATCTCCACGCCGAGTCCAATCCGCAACTCGGGGTAGATGCTTCGGCATCGGAGCACCTCGTCGCGGTGGGATGTCAGGCGATCGAGAAACGAACGAGAGACGAGGTCGGGCGCGCGAACGTGGTTTGTGAACGAAATCCCAGCCAGGGCAGCGGACGCCGCCGCCCGACAGCATGCGTCCACCGTCGCTGCGGAATCGCCGCTCAGCGCAGTATGAACGTGGCAATCGATGAGGCCGGGCGAATCGTCGAACCCGAGGGACGCGCCGTGTGCAAGGAGTTCTTCCGAGGACGTCACCGGTGGCCCGGGCCGACAGTGGGTTCCCGTGGCGGCGGGGGCGAGCCGCAGTGAGCTTCGCGCTGCACGGATGGGTTGTCCACGTTCCTGCTCGTCCTGCACCGTCTCCCCCTCTTCTGAGGACCAGAATTCCGATGAGAGCTTCGAATCGGTTGACGGGAGTTGACACCCGCCGTTTCACGATGCTATTATACAAACGATAAGATGTCTATACCAATATGGGAGCAGAGCGGATATCTCGGGGTCGATCGTCGGAGCCCGGTCCCTTTGTATCACCAGATCAAGGAAGCAATGCTCTCGCTGATTGTCTCAGGCGATCTGGCGTCGAAAGACCGGATCCCATCGGAGCGTGAGTTGCAGGACATCTTTAATGTCAGTCGGATGACGGTCCGTCGTGCGCTCAACGAGCTGGCGGAGGAGGGGTACCTCTACCGCGAGCAGGGACGAGGGTCGTTTGTCGCGCGGCCTCGCATGGAGCACCAGTTGGGCCGCCTGACGAGCTTCACCGAAGACATGCAGCTTCGGCATCTTCCGAGCGACTCCACCATCGCCCATTGTTGTGTCGTCCAGGACGCAGAGGTGACGCGGAGGATGGGGATCTCTTCGGAAGAGGAGCTGGTCCGGCTCGATCGAGTTCGGTCGATCGCCGGTGAACCTTCGGCCCTCCAGGCTGCGTACATACGGCATGCGTTGGTCCCGGGGTTCACCGCCCGGACACTGGTCGACGGGTCTCTCTATCGGACGCTGGAGGCGGTATACGGGCTCCAGATCGGACACGCCGAGCAGACGATCGAGGCCAAACCGGCGGACGAGTACGAAGCTGAGAAACTCCAAATACAGCGTCTTGCTCCGATTCTCGCCCTGGAGAGGTTGACGTTCCTTCATGACGGGGAACCGATCGAGTTCGTGCGGTCATCATATCGAGGCGACAAGTACCGCTTCGTCGTTGCACTCAAACGATAGCAGGAGGACAGATGGAACAGCTGAGAGTGGGAGTGATTGGTGTCGGGCAGATGGGGCGCAAGCATGCTGAGGTCTATGCGCGGCTTCCTCACACCGATCTCGCTGCGCTGGCCGATCCGAGAGTCGACGCCTGCCGCTCGGCCGCGAACGCGCTGGGCGCGGAACGGGTGTTCGCTGACTATCGCGAATTGCTCGCGGAGAAGGACATCGATGCTGTCAGCATCTGCACTCCGGACGAGTTGCATCGGGAGCCGGTCCTTGCGGCTCTTGAGGCCGGCAAGCATGTCCTGCTCGAGAAGCCGCTCTCGACGGATATCCGAGAAGCAGAAGAGATTGCAGCGGTCGCAGAGCGCTCTTCGAGGAAGCTCATGATCGCCTACCTGCTACGCTACGATCCGCGCTACTTGGCGGTGAAGGATGCAATCGAACGGGGAGATCTCGGAGATCTCGTCTACATCGTCTCCCATCGCAACAGCCCCCACACAGAGGGACCCGCGCGGTACAAGGACGGCACGTCTCTCACAATGCATGTTGCTGTTCATGATCTGGATCTGATTGCGTGGTTCGCCGATTCCCCCCCGAGAACTGCCCAAGCGGTCTGCGCGGACAAAGTGCTCCGTCCGAAGCGGATGTTGGATGCCGTTTCGGCGCTCATCACGTTCGAAGACGGGGCGTTTGCCAGTGTCAACTACGGCTGGGTCCTGCCGGAACGATCCACCACGCGTCTGGACGCCCGGATGGAGATCGTGGGAACAAAGGGATCCGCCTACGTTGGCGTCTACCACGAGCAGGCCATCCTCCTCGCGACGGAGAATGGAATCCACGCGCCTGATGTCCACCACGCTCCCGTTCTCGGGGGCGATGTTCGAGGCGATCTGCGGGAGGAGATCATGGCGTTTGTCGACTGCGTCGTTCGTGATGAACCATCGCCGGTCCCGGCTGCAGAGGCGCTCCGATCTCTCCGCATGGCAAGTGCCATTGAGCAGTCTATTCGAAGCGGACAAGCGCCAGTATGTATTGCCGCTCCGCGAAGGGGGTGAGGTCTGGCACACAGGACGAGCGAAGACGCGTAGAACGGATGCACAACGGATTGATCTGCACTGTCGATCTGCCAAGGAGGTGGAGAACGTGAAAAGAGCTGTTCTGCTCACCACGGTCGGGCTGCTGATCGGCCTTGTTGGATGGGCTGCAATTGGGCAGACCTACGGAGGAACACTGCGTGCCGCGATGCAGACGAACCCGCCAACGTTGGATCCTCATCAGACAACGACCACTGCCACGCAGCAAGTGGCATGCCACGTGTTCGAACCACTTGTCGCTTTCGATGCCAACTACGAACCGAAGCCGATGCTTCTGGAGTCATGGGAGGCGGCGGCGGACGGATCGTACTACACACTGACTCTCCGTCAAGGCGTGACGTTCCACAACGGGAAACCGCTCACGGCAGCAGATGTGAAGGCGTCGCTGGCACGCATCATCGAGATCTCTCCTGTCGGCGGCTATTACGATGGCATCGGAGAGATCGAGATCATCGATGACCATACGCTCGTGGTGCACCTTGCGCGGCCGATGAACCTCATCTCGGCCATGGTCATCCAAGTCACCTGGCAGGCGATCATGCCGAAGGAGTACGCGGAGAGCCGTGAGGAGCTCCGCATTCCCAATCTGATCGGTACGGGCCCCTACAAGCTTGTCGAGTGGCAGCCGGACGTCCACGTGAAGCTCCAGAAGTTCGCGGGGTACTCGCCGGTCGAGGAGCCCAGCTCGGGATTCGTTGGGAAGAAGGTCGCCTACTTCGACGAGATCCTACTCATTCCGGTGAAGGAGGTCGGCTCGCGCATTGCCGGGCTGGAGACCGGCGCGTACGACTACGCGGAGGCTCTCCCGATCGAAACGCGCCCGACGATCGACGCGAACACGAACCTTCTCTCGCATATCGTCAAGCCGCAGTGGGCGTTGGTATGGGAGTTGAACCAGGCGGAGCCGCCGTTCGACAATGTAAAGGTTCGACAAGCCCTCCTGGCGGCCCTCGATATGGACTTCGTCTTGACGACGGTCGTCATGAGCGAGTCGGACTTCTACATGGCTCATCCGGGATTCCGCTACGGGCCATGGTCGGCATGGTACACGGAAGTGGGGAGTGAGTACTACAATCAAGCGAATGCGGAGAAGTCCCGGCAGTTGCTCAAGGAAGCCGGCTACCAAGGCGAGGACATCATCCTCTTGTCCAACCGGGACTACTACTGGATGTACCGGTGCACCCTAGCGGCTGCTACGAGCCTCGAACTCGGCGGATTCCGCGTCAAGATCGAGTTCTCCGATTGGCCATCTCAGATCGGCAAGGCCCTCACCGGGGAGGGTTGGCACATAAACCAGACCGGATGGTCGCCGAGCGAAGAGCCCCTGCGCATGAAGGGGTCGTTGCAGTGCGGAGCGCCCTACGCCTACGGCTACTGCAATGCGGAGATGGATCGGCTTCTCGACGAGCTCGCGAAGCCCGCGACATTCGAGGAGCGAAAAGCGATCTTCGAGGAGATCCAGCTGCTCTACTACGAGGATGTCCCGGTGGTCTACTTCGGTGACATCTTCGGACTGGAAGCGACGCGAAGCGAGCTCAAGGGCTACGAAGCGTGGTACGTAGTGCCGCGGTTCTGGAACGTCTGGAAGTAGTCACGGGTCTCGGACGGAGGGGGATCTCGCCCTCCGTCCGAGACATCTTCATCGTCCTGAGGGAGGGGCATGGTAGCGTACATCGTCCGTCGGCTCCTGGCCATCATTCCCATGTGGATTGCCGTCAGCCTATTGACATTCTCGATCATGTATCTCATCCCTGGCGATCCCCTTGTCTCGATCCTCGGGCCGAGCGCGTCCCCCGAAGCGCGCGCGAAGATGATCAAGAGCATGCATCTGGACGACTCCTTCTGGGTCCGGTACGGGAAGTGGCTCGGATCTGCGGTCCGAGGGGACATGGGAGAGTCGATTTTCCTCGGCAGATCGGTGAGCCGCGCTATTGCCGACCGCCTTCCGGTGACCCTGACCATCGGCATCGGGGCGATCCTCGTATCGTTGCTGCTCGGTATCCCCCCCGGTATTCTCAGTGCCCTGAAGAGAGGGCGCACGCTGGACACTTCGGTCATGGTCGTCGCGCTCGTCGGGCTGTCTACACCGGAGTTCCTGATGGGGCTAGTTCTCATATATGTATTCGCAGTGCATTTACGGTGGTTCCCCGTTGGAGGGTATGTTCCGTTGACCCGAGACCTTGCTGCTGCATTGCGGCATCTCGTTATGCCGTGCTTCACCCTCGGCTTCATCTGGGCGGCCCTGATCGCACGCATGACGAGAGCCACCATGCTCGATGTGATGGGGAACGACTACATTCGTACGGCCCGTTCAAAGGGCCTCAGAGAGAGGGTCGTGGTCTGGAAACACGCGCTCCGCGTCGCGGCCAGCCCGATCACAACTGTGGTTGGGTTCGTGATCATCCTGATCGTTTCGGGGGCATTCATCACCGAGATCGTGTTCTCTCTTCCCGGGATGGGAAACCTGATCGTGAATTCGGTCCTGAAGCGCGACTACCCGGTCGTCCAGGGAGCGATGCTCTTTGTAGCGACGGGCATCCTGCTGATCAACCTCTTGGTTGATCTCCTGTACGCCTACCTGGATCCAAGGATCAAGTATGACTAGCGGTCGAGCTGAGCCGAACCCCAGACAGAGGTTTCGGGCCGGGCTGAGACGCACACTACGACAGCGCACGATCGTCATTGGAGGGTCGATCCTGCTGCTTCTGGTCCTTGCCGCGATCGTCGGTCCGCATGTCAGCCCCTATCAACCGAACCGGCTGACGTCAGCGTTCCTCAAGCGGCCGTCGGCGGTTCATTGGTTCGGCACGGACAACTTCGGGAGGGATGTCCTGACGAGGGTCCTCTACGGAGCCCGCATGTCGATCGGGATTGGCCTCACGACGGCCGTGTGCAGCAGCATCCTCGGGACCGTACTTGGGATGCTGGCCGGGTCGAGCAAGCGGTTTGATCCGATCATCATGCGCCTCATGGATGTCATCATGGCGTTTCCTTCTCTCCTGCTCGCCATGGCGGTACTGGCCGCACTCGGACGAAATGCCGTGAACATCTTGATCGCGCTATCGATCGTGTACACTCCGCGAACCGCGCGTATCGTGCGCAGCTCCACGTTGTCGGTTCGGGAGGAAGTCTACATCGAGGCCGCGCGGGCCTTGGCGATCCCTTGGTGGCGGGTGCTGGGACGTCACATACTGCCGAATGTCCTCGCAGCATTGATTGTTCAGGCGACGTTCGTGTTCGCCTATGGCGTGCTTGCGGAGGCGGGGCTGAGCTTCATCGGCGTGGGGATCCAGCCTCCCGCCGCGAGTCTCGGGAACATGCTTGGGGATGGTCGCTCGATCATCCGCGAAGCGCCCTGGATGAGTTTCTTCCCGGGCGGATTCATCTTCGCATTGGTGATGGCGATCAACTTGATGGGGGACGGCCTTCGGGAGCTCTTCGATCCCAGGCTACGGAAGAGATAGGTGTCGGTTGCCGACCCGGCGGTACAAAGGAGGAAGTCGTGCTCTCGAAACAGTATTGGCGGAAGATCAGTGCAGTGATGGAACGAGCCGCTTCGTCGCAGGCGGCTGCTCTCGACGAAGCCAGTCGGCATGTGGCGGAATCGCTCCTGAACGGCGGGATCCTCCACGTCTTCGGCAGCGGGCACTCGGCCATGATCGGCAAGGAGATCACGAGTCGCGCCGGCGGGCTCGTACCGGTCAACCTCATCCCGGATCCGACCGAAGGGATGGCGGAACGTCTCGAGGGGCTGGGGCAGATCCTCCTCGATCGGTACGCTCGCCGGTACAGACTCCTCGCCGGCGAGGTGCTGATCGTGGTCTCCACGTCCGGGCGCAATCCGGTGCCGATCGATATCGCCTTGAAGGCGAAGGATCTTGGGCTCTACACCGTTGCCATCACGTCGCTCGAGTACTCTCGGGAGTCCGCATCTCGGCACTCGAGCGGGAAGCGCTTGTTCGAGGTTGTCGACCTTGTGCTGGACAACGGAGTGCCGCCCGGCGATGCCCTGGTCGATGTGGGGAACGCCGGGCAGAAGGCGGGGGCATGCTCGACGATCGCCGGCGCTCTCTTGGCGAACATGCTGATCCTGAACGCGATCGAGAGGATCTTGTCCGGAGGCGAGGAGCCACCGATTCTCAAGAGCTACAACCTCGAAGGGTCCGATGATCAGAATCAGAAGCTCTTCGAGCGCTATCAGTCCCGCTTAGTCTACTAGGAGGATGACGTGCAGATTGTCGGCGTAGATGGGGGGCAGTCGTCCACGCGCTGCCTGGTGGTTGACGAAGGCGGGTCCGTGAACGGGCACGGTTGCGGAGGCCCGTCAAACCACGTCCAGGGAGAAGCCGGGCGTCGACGGCTGCGCAGCGCACTGCAGGAGAGCCTTCGCGGTGCCCTTCCGGGCGAGCCCCCCGTTCCCGTCGACAGCATCGCACTCGGCATGACCGGGATCGGGAAGACCCTCGGGAAGGCATCGCTGGTGGAGACCTACACACGCGAGTTCGTCTCCCCTCGGTGCATCAGCGTCCAGAACGACTTGCTGATCGCGCTGATGGGAGCCTCCATCGGAGAGCCCGGCGTCATGGTGTACGCGGGAACCGGGACCCACACGTACGGCTTCAACGAACGGGGAGAAGAGACCCGCGTCGGCGGCTGGGGCCACATCATTGACGATGAGGGAGGAGCATACGATATCGGACGGCAGGCGCTGAAGCGGGCGTTTCGTGCCGAGGACGGGCGCAATCCCCCGACAATGCTGAGGGAGAAGCTGCTGAGGCACTTCGGGTGTACGACCCTTGCCGGTGTCCGCAACGCAATCTACGACACGGACGGCTTCGATCGACCGCAGATTGCCGCGCTGAGCAGGCTCGTCGGAGAGGCGGCCGCCGAAGGAGACAACGCTTCCGTGGAGATCCTGCAAACAGCGGGCGAGACTCTCGGGCGGACTGCGGTGGTGGCAGCACGGAAGATCGACTGGGACGAAAAGCCGGTCATCTACTACGGAGGGGGAGTCTTCGCTGCCGGTGAGCCGCTCATCACCTCGTTCAGAGACGCGATCGAAAGGGAGATGCCGCATGTTCCGATCCGATTGCCGTCATTCCCTCCCGTCGTTGGGGCTGTCCTTGCTGCATTCGGTCTGTTGGGCCTCCGGCCGGACGCACCCGTCTTGGAGACAATCGCTGCCGGCGTGCAGCGGATCGGATGGGATCATTGACCCACGTCGGCATCGGCATCGGAGAGGTTACGCCGCAGCGAGCCGTCTTCATGGACGGCTACGCGATGAGGAGCGAGCGCTCCGCCGGCGTTCACGACGCACTCCATGCTCGGTGCTTCTTGTTCCGAGATGATTCGACGCCTCCTGCCTCCGCCGCAATCGTGATTCTCGATGTGCTCGGCGTCTCCAGTGAATGGGCGTCTGTCTTGCGAGATGTGGTCGCCGGCGAAACCGACGTGCCGCCTCGAAACGTCATCGTCGCCGGAACCCACACGCACGCCGGTCCGGCGGGGCCAGCCTCTGAGAAGCCCTCGCCTTGCGCACCGGAGGATGTACGGTTGCTCGATGGGGTACGGACTGCAGCCAGGAGCGCCGCCGCGTCCCTTGCTCCCGCAGCGATTGGGTTCGGGTCCGCGTGCGGCATCGGCATCGCGGGGCACCGAACGCATCCGGACCGGGCGGTCGATGACTCGCTGTGGGTCATGCGGGTGGATGATCTCGGGGGGCGCCTCCGGGGTGTGCTGGCGAACTACCCATGCCATTCGACCGTCCTGAGCCCTGAGAACCTTTGCCTGTCGGGAGATCTGTTGGGGGCCGCTGCGGCGCGAGCGGAGATCGAGGCTCGGAGCGCTGCGACGGTCGCAGTATCCTACGGCGCGGCGGGTGATCTAAGCACGCGCTTCTCGCGATGCGAGCAGAGCTTCGAGGAGCTCGACAGGTTATCCCGGATCCTCGCAGCGGCCATGCTGCAGCTGGTCGATCGGGTGAAGACGATCCGGAGTGCCGCGCTTCGCGTGATCGAGCGATCCTGCCGTCTTCCGCATCGGGACGTACCGAGCGAGGCCGCGGTCCGGGCGGAGATCGAGCGCGCTGAGGACCAGTTGTCCCGAACGGAGTCAGCAGGGTCTTCTCCGGAGTTTCGGATTCTGAAGACACGCCACGAGGGGTTGAAAGCGCTCGAGCGCCTGATAGCCGGCGGGGCATTCTCCCAGGTTGGGACAACGGTCTCTCTCAGTGGTGTAGGGGTCGGAGCCGGGCGGCTGATCAGCATCCCCGGTGAACCGTTCAATGCGGTGCTGCGACAGCTAAGAGCGATTGTCCGCCCCCCCGCAACGTTAGCTCTCCTGGCTTGCGCAAACGGGTACGAAGGCTACTTCCCGGATCGCGACGCCGTGGAGGGCGGGTGGTACGAGGCCCAAATCAGCCGCTTTGACCACCGTGCGCTCGACGAGTTAGCCGGCGCAGCGACCGACATTCTGCGAAGGCTGGAAGGAGCCCCATGTGACGGACGTTCTCAGGCAGATTAGGCACGGACTCATTGTCTCATGTCAGGCAGCTTGCGGATCGCCCCTTCACGGGCCGCTCTTCATGGCAGCGATGGCCGAGTCGGCCGAGCGGGGTGGCGCGGGCGGGATTCGGGCCGATGGAGAGGCAGATATCCGCGCGATCAAGGCACGCGTTCGACTTCCGATGATCGGGATCCTGAAGCGGCGCGATCTCGGTCCGGATGTCTGGATCACCCCGGACTTGCGCAGCGCCCTCGCGGTCGTCCGAGCGGGCGCTGAGATCATCGCGATGGACGGCACTCGCCGGCCGCGGCCTGACGGAACGACATTCGCCATGATCGTGCGCGAGTTGAAAAGGGAGGTCTCCGCTCTCGTCATGGCGGACGTCTCCACGCTGGAGGAGGGATTGGCTGCGGCGGACGCGGGGGCCGACTTGGTGGCCACAACGCTGTCGGGATACACGCCGTATTCGCCGTCACAGAGAAGTCCCGATCTCGACCTTGTCGAAGCCCTCTCCGGGCGGCTGTCGATTCCCGTTATCGCGGAAGGTCGCTACTCCACCCCGGAGGATGCCCGCCGAGCGATCGAGCGCGGCGCGCATGCTGTGGTCGTGGGGCAGGCGATCACCAATCCGATGACGACGACAAGACGATTCGTAGCAGAACTGGCAGAGAGACATGTGCCATAGAGCGGCCGGAGGAGAATCATGAGTGGATTGTGGTTTCGCCTTCTGGAAATCGACCTCGATCGGCAGTCCTCCTATGAGCGGGAGTTCCCGAGAACCTGGGGAGAGGTTCATCTTGGCGGGCGTGGAGTCGGCGCACGGTACCTGCTCGAGGACCGGCGGCGGCGGGGATCCCCCCCCGACCCGCTGTCGGGCGAGAACCCTCTTCTCTTCGTGACGGGACCGCTTCAAGGGATCGCCGTACCGGGGGCGGGAAAGCACATCGTGATGAGCTGGTCCCCAAGGACCGGCGGGCTGAACGAATCCTATGCCGGAGGCGCTCTCGGGTACGAGCTGGCACGGTCCGGAGTCGATGGCGTCGTGCTTCGGGGCCGTTCTCCTGCCCCTTGCTACGTCCTCTTCGAGCAAGGGCGCCTGCAGTTTCTGGATGCCCGCGACCTCTGGGGGCTCACCACGGACGAATGCGAACGCCGGCTCCGGGAGCGGCACGGTTCGACCGTCGCTGTCGCGACGATCGGGTCGGCCGGAGAGCGTCTCGTTCGCATGTCCTGCATCGTGCACGACGGCGGGCATGCAGCCGGGCGGCCGGGGTTCGGGGCGGTCATGGGCAGCAAGCGGGTGAAGGCGATCGTCGTCAAAGGGAGCGATGCGCGTCCGATCGCAGATCGAATGGGTCTTCGCCGTGCAGCCAGGGCGTACACGGAACTGACCCTCTCCAATCCCGGGATCCGAGGATTCATGGATTCGGGCACGAGCGCGGGGGTCTCCTACTACAATGAACTCGGGATCCTGCCGACGCGAAACTTCCGGCAGGGCGTCTTCGGCGGGGCAGCGAACATCTCGACGGACGCAATCAACAGCCGCCTGCTGGTCCGTCGTGACGCCTGCCGGGGATGCGCGGTGCGCTGCCGGCCGATCCTGCGGGTGGGAGATCGGGAAATGGAAGGCCCGGAGTACGAGACTCTGGCCAGCTTTGGGTCGCTCTGTCTGGTTGATGACCTTGAGGTCGTTGCCGGGGCGCATCATCTATGCAATCAGCACGGTCTCGACGCCATCAGTGTCGGCGTGTCCATTGCGTGGCTCATGGAAGCATCCGAACATGGGTTGGTCGCTCCGCGAGACCGGCTGGACTGGGGCGATGGCTCCGGGCTGCTTCGGATGGTGGACGAGATCGTCCATCGCCGCGGGATCGGAGATGCGCTAGCGGACGGAGTCGCTGCGGCGGCTCAACGATACGGCGGCGGGGACTTCGCGGTCGAGATCAGAGGAATCGAACTGCCGATGCACGATCCAAGGGGAAAGAAGGGCCTTGCGATCAGCTATGCGACGTCTCCGAGGGGCGCGACGCACCTGGAGGCGATGCATGACGAGATGTTCGAGGGAGTCGACGCGCCGACGCCCGAGATCGGCGTGCTCGTGCCGCTCGACCGGCTCAGCTGGGACGGGAAGCCCGATGCGTGCAAGCGGTACGAGGACCTGTACTCGTTCGTGAACTCCTGTGTGGTCTGTGGGTTCGTGTCCTGGAATCGGGCTGCGAGTGGCGCCTTCTACCCGTTTCCGCTGATCCGCGATGTCCTGCGGGCGCTGACGGGTCGGGATCTCGATGCGACTGAGATGATGCGGATCGGTGAGCGGAACTACCTTCTGCGGCGTGTCATCGCTGCAATGGACGGGCAGCGGCGCGAGAGTGACAACCTGCCTCTCCGGCTGAAGGAGGCGCTTCCGGACGGTCCCAGCGCCGGAGAACGAATCGACGACCGTCGCCTGCAGGAGGCGATCGACGCGTACTACGAGCTGCGGGGAATGGACGACTACGGACCGACGGACGAGCGGCTACGTCACCTTGGGCTTGCGGATCTTGCCGGACTGATCCCGCGATAGTGGTCTTCGGGCGGCCAGACGGCCTGCTGCCGGGTGGGCGAAGAGATCGGAAGGAGCATTGGAATGAGATCTAGACGCGGGGACCTCTGGATTCGAGGAGCGAGGATCCTCACTCCCACGGGAACCGCGCCGGGAGACTGCATCATCAGAGATGGGCGGATCGACGGGATTGTCCCTCGCGTTAGCGCGAACGACGTACCTGATCTTCGCATTCTCGAAGCACGCGGGGACCTCCTTGCACCAGGATTCATTGATCTGCACGTTCACGGTGGAAGAGGGTTCGATTTCAGCGATGCCGGTCGCGACGGGATTGCGGAGATCGTTCAGTACCATCGAGAGCACGGGACGACGTCTCTCATCGCGTCCATCGTTCCCGGATCGACTGCCTCGATGAGGCGTGCGATGGAGACCATCATCGAAGCTGGCGATCCGGGCATTCTCGGCATTCACCTTGAGGGCCCCTTCATCTCGGACGCCCGAAAGGGCGCCTTGAACGTGCAGTGGCTCCGATCGCCATCCAGCGATGCATTCTCCGGGCTGGTCTCCGGCCTAGAGGAGGCGATCGCAGTTGTCACCTACGCTCCGGAACTGGGCGGATCGGATCTGCTCCTGTCACGCATTCTGGAGATCGACGCGATTCCTGCGATCGGACACACCGCTTGCTCGTTCGCCCAGGGCTGCACGGCAACCCAACAGGGAGCACGCCACTTCACTCATCTCTTCAATGCGATGTCCCCGTTTGGACATCGGGAGCCCGGGGCGGTCGGGACGGCTCTGGCGAGCAGGTCCGCCAGTGTCGAGCTGATCGTCGATGGCATCCACATCCATCCGTGGGTCGTAGCGTTCGTGTTGGAGGTCTTCCAACGGCGAGAGGAACTCTGGCGCCTCTGCCTCGTGACAGACGCCATACGAGCGGCCGGGATGCAGGACGGCGAGTATGCGTTGGGCGGCCTCGCCGTGAAGGTTCTCAACCATGTGGCGCGCCTGGCTGACGGGACCCTCGCCGGTTCCACTCTGACCATGGATCGCGCGGTGCGGAATGTCGTACAGCATGCAGGGCTTCCGATCTCCTCGGCCGTCGGCCTTGCAGCGGCGAACCCCGCGTCCGTTCTCAACTTGCGCGGGAGGAAGGGTGAGATCGTCGTCGGGGCCGACGCCGATCTGGTTCTGCTGGATCCCGAACATCGAGTGCGTGCGACGGTCGCGGCCGGGTGCATCGTCTACGAGAGGGATGACCCCGCATGATTCGGCTGATCGTGGTGTCGGACTATCGGGAGCTGGGTTCCGCTTGTGCAGCGATTGTGCAAGACCAGATTGGCTGGAACGCGGGGAGCGTTCTTGGGCTGCCGACCGGCTCGACACCGATCGGTCTCTACGAAGCGGTTGTTCGCGCGGAGCAGCGGGGCGACGTTGACTTGCGGAGCGCGACGGTCTTCAACCTCGATGAATACCTCGACCTGCCTGCCGGCCATCCGTCGACCTTCGGGGCGTTCATGGACGAGCACTTGTTCGGCCGGCTCCGCTCCCCCCCCGCTCGCCGATTCATCCCCTCGAGCCATCCGCCGGACGTGGAGGCGGAATGCACGCTCTATGAGCGGAGAATCCGCGATGTCGGCGGCCTCGATCTCACCCTCCTGGGGCTCGGGGCAAATGGGCACATCGCGTTCAACGAGCCGGGAACCGGCTGGGGAACGTGGACGCATGTCGCGACGCTAGCGCCCGAGACGAGAGCGCAACAGGCATCCCGCGGAATCGAGGAGCTGCCCCGCCGTGCGATCACCATGGGAATCCGGACGATCATGAGCTCCAGGCGGACGACGCTCATGGTATCGGGTCTCGAGAAAGCCGGCATCTTGTCGCGAGCTCTCACTGAGCCTCCGAATCCGGGTCTTCCTGCATCCGTGCTGCAGCTCCACCCCGATTGCCTGGTGATCGCGGACGAAGCCGCTGCGTCGTGCCTCCGACGATCCCTTTGTCGGACAGGACCCCTTCGCCTGGGGATCGAAGAAGTCTCCCCGGCCGGAGGGGCACGGCTCTCCGGATCGGGGAGCCCGATGGGTTCGCGCTCCGAGGAGACACGACGGGGAGGCGAGCCCTCTCACCCGAGCGATGGATTGCAGTCCCGATCGTCGCGGGCATTCGGGGATGGAGCAGGCGGGCGGCGATGACTGCGATGTGGTCGCAGGAGCGGACTCGGCGAGGCGACGTACACGGAAAAAGGTGGGAGGCGGATGCGGATCTGCTTGCTGGTGAAACAGGTCCCGGCGACCGATAAGGTCGTGATGGACGCAAGCACAGGGACCATCGTGCGGACGGGCATCGAGATGGTCATTAACCCCCTCGATCTCCATGCGGTGGAAGCGGCCGTACGGATCAAGGAAGCGGATGAGGCGATCGGGATCACCGTCCTCTCGATGGGCCCGGCGTCGGCTGTGGAAGCGATTCGCGAAGCGATGGCGATGGGATGCGATGATGGCGCCCTGCTCTCCGGCAGCGAGTTCGCCGGATCGGATACGTGGGCCACGGCGTACGCTCTGAGTCAGGCCGTGCGACACCTCGACGGATGTGACCTGATCGTGTGCGGTGAGAGAGCCGTCGACGGTGAAACGGGGCAGGTTGGTCCGATGGTGGCTGCGATGCTGAACTGGCCGGTCCTGACCTACGTGAGTAGCATCTCGATCTCCGGGCGGGAGATTGCCGTCGAACGAGTGGTCGAAAGTGGGCGCGAGACCGTTCGTTGTGGTCTGCCGGCTCTGATCAGCGTAATCCGGGAGATCAACGAGCCGCGAATCCCGACGCTCGCCGGGAAGATGCGGGCCCGGCGAGCGCACGTTCCCACGCTGAGCTCTGAACAGATCGGCGCCGAGCCAGAGTGCCTGGGGTTGGAGGGCTCCCCCACGCGCGTCGTCAAAGTGTTCTACCCGCGGCTGACACGCTCGGGCGTGGTCGTCTCGGCGGAAGCGACATCGCTGGAGGGTTGCGTTGAACTCCTGTTGCAGCATCTGCGCGGGCGAGAGCCGCTCGGAAGAGGGGGTGACTGACGTTGTGCGGGGGCGTCTGGGTTCTCGGTGAGGAGCGGGACGGCGTCGTCCATCCTGTCACCCATGAGCTGCTCGCCTGGGGACGGGAACTGGCCGATCGATTGGGGGATCGGCTGACGTGCACGATCCTCGGCGCACACGCGATTTGGCAGGCGCGCGAGATTGTCTTTCATGGGGCGGACCGAGTGATCGTCGTCTGCGATGAAAAGCTCCGCGTGTTTCGAGTCGACCCGTACGCTCGAATCCTCCTGTCGCTGATACGAGAGGAGAGGCCGGAGATCCTGCTGGCAGCGGCGACGACCATGGGACGGACGCTGATGCCTGTGCTGGCGGCACGGCTTCGCACGGGGCTCACGGCCGATTGCACGCAGCTGGACATCGACCCGCACGATCGGCTGTTGCTGCAGACGCGGCCGGCAATCGGTGGGCACGTCATGGCCACGATCAAGACGCTGTCCTGCCGCCCGCAGATGGCGACGATCCGCCCGAAATCCAGGCGCCCGCTCCCACGGACTGCATCGCGGAGAGGCGAGGTCGTGGTGAGGGTGTTCGAGCGAACCGTTTATGAATCGCGAGTGTCACGGGTGTCGTTCCGCCGCGACCCGGACGGGAATGCACCGCTCCAGGACGCGGAGATCGTGGTCTGCGGAGGGAGAGGATTGAAGACTGCGCGAGGATTCGCACAGTTGTACGAACTCGCGCAGCTTCTCGGCGGAAACGTGGGTGCGTCCCGACCGGCAGTGGATCAAGGCTGGGCGCCCTACGCGTGCCAGGTCGGCCTCAGCGGGAAGAGCATCAGGCCGAGGGTCTATCTCGCGCTGGGGATCTCAGGTGCACCCAATCATCTTGCGGGGATGAGTTCGGCGGAGCGAGTGGTCGCCGTGAACAACGATCCGAATGCTGACATCCTCAAAGTCGCAGACCTCGGCATCGTCGCTGATGCCAATGAGGTGATTCCGATGCTGGTGCGCAGACTGCGAATGGATCAGGCCGCAACCTTCGGAAGAGGAGACGCCGATGGTTGAGTACGGTCGGGTGACAGCTCTCGTGATCGAAGAACTCGCGAGCATCGTCGGCGAGCAGGGCGTCGTGCACGGGGATCATGATCGCCTCGCAACCTACAGCCGGGACGAAACGGGACCGCCCCACGTCTCGTTCCCCGATGCCGTCGTGAAGCCGGCGACGCCCAGCCAGGTGAGCGAGATCCTCGTAGTCGCCAACCGGGAGCGGATTCCGGTGACGCCCCGGGGTGCCGGAAGCGGGCTCGCGGGCGGGGCTGTACCTGCTCACGGCGGAATTGTCCTGTCCAGCGAGAAGATGAACCGTGTCCTCGAGATCGACACGGTGAATCGGATTGCGGTCGTCCAGCCCGGCGTGATCACCAACGATCTTTGCCGGGCTGTTGCAGACGTGGGGCTCTTCTACGCGGGGTACCCGATGAGCGTCGAGTTGAGCTGTATCGGAGGAAACGTTGCGTGTAACGCGGGGGGCGCGAAAGTCATCAAGTATGGGGCAACGGCCGCACACGTGTTGGGATTGGAGGTCGTCCTTCCTAGTGGGGAGATCCTCGAAATGGGGGGAAAGCGCCGCAAGGATGCCAGCGGCTACCCATTGATGCGGCTGTTCATCGGCTCAGAAGGTACGTTGGGCTTCTTCACCAGGATCCACCTCAATCTGCTTCCACAGCCCGGCGCTGTGGCGGACCTGCTCGTTGCGTTCGAAAGCATCGAGGCGGCGATTCGTGCGCTGCCAAGTCTGATCGCGGCGGGTAGGGATCTCCCCGTCGCAGCGGAGTTCATGGATCGGGCGTCCGCCGCGTACTGCTCGGAGTACACGGGGTACGACATTCCCTTGCTGGATCGGGCGGGGGCGTTCCTGATTCTCCAGCTCGATGCTCGGACGAAAAGCGAGCTGGAGGACGTCTACGAGTCGGCGGGAACGACCTGTCTGAAGTGCGGCGCGCTTGATGTCTTCGTCGCCGACAACAGGACGACGTCCGAGCGGATCTGGAGCCTTCGCAGGAACTGGCTGGAGGCGCTGAGAGCAGTGGATCCTTCCGTCATCACCGGGGACTTCGTCGTGCCTGTCTCGGAGATCCCTCGCATGATGGCAATGATTTCGGCCCTCGGCGGGGAGTACGGAGCAGAGATACCGTGTGCGGGGCATGCGGCGGACGGGAACATCCATCCTGCTCCGCTCCGGCCGGACCGTATATCGCCTGAAGCGTGGCGACCGACGAGCGAGGAGATCCTGGAGCGAATTGCGGAGGAGGCCGCCGCGCTGGGCGGCGCCGCAAGCGGAGAGCACGGAATCGGCATCGCGAAGCGGAGCGTCTTCTCGAGAACCAAGGGATCGGAGATCCGGCTCATGCGCCGGATCAAGGAACTCCTCGATCCGAACTGGATCATGAACCCCGGGAAGCTCTTCGACGATCTGCGAGCCGGGGGACAACAGGGATGAGCCGTTTCGAGGCAACAGGCGCCGTCGGCTTCGAACGTCGCAGTTATCCCGCTGCGATTCGCCGGGCGCTGCCCGTGGATCGTCGCTATCGCCCCCTCGTCACGAGGCGGGAGATCGTCAGCAGTCCGGGGACGTACGCCGGGTCGGCCTCTCGGCCGAGGGCGGCGGACAAGTACGCGAACGCGCGCAGCATCTCGGCGACGGCGCGCTCCTGTCGGCGTTGCTCGAGGGCCGAGAGACTGGCATCGAGGGCCATGTGCAGGTACGTGCGGACGTTCTCGATGGCAATGAGGACCGGCTCCCGGAGCGGTGAGGTCTCGGCCCATCGGCGAAGCGCTGTCCCGACGGAGTCCGTTTCGTCGATCAAGCCCGAATCATCGCTGCGCGTAGAGAGGGTTCGGACGAAGTGACGTCCGCGGCTTCCTTCGAGGAGGTTGACAAGTTGCTGGGCGTGCAGGTGGACGTTCTCGAGTAGCGGAGAGAATGCGGCGACGGTGGCCAAGGTCATCCCGAGGCGGAGCCGGTCGGCGTACGCTTCGAGGCGCTGCCCGATCAAGTCGCGATCGGCCTCCTGCGCCGCGAGCTGCCCAAGCATTGGCGCCACCAGCACGACAACCGCTGCGAGCGTCACAATCGAGGTCTTCATCTTCTCCGTCCTTTCTTCCCTGGAGAGACTGACGGATGGCGGCGGGGGATCCAGCGATCAATCATCGGTCGATTCCTCATCATCGCCCGAACAGCCAGGCGGTACCTGAACCTTGGGACGGTCTCGATCCAGCGGACCAGGAGCGCGGCCGATCCACCAGAGAACGCCGATGAGAACGGCGTTCATGCCGGCGGCGATGCCGGCGGCGAGCGCCGTTACGCTCCGGGCGGTGGCGACAATGCGTGACCGGTCGATCCCCACTCGCACGTAGGCATCGGAAGCGGGCGGAATCGGTGCGATGACGTCGACAACGGAGCGCCCATTGGAGAGCGACCGGGGCTGCGCCCACGAGACCGGAGCGAGAGGCTCGATCGAGAGGTCGAGATCGGCGGCCGCGCCAGTCCGCTCGTCGACGAGCGGCTCGGTACCGGCGACGACCTGAACGTACAGCACGCCTCCGACGAGGAGCATCCGCCCGACCGTCCGAAGCATCGCTCGGTCATCGCGCTCGACCCAGTCGCCCACCGATGAAGCGAGGACAATCCCATAGGCGAGACTGCGGTCGATGAACGATCCCTCGAGAGCTGACTGGTACGCCCGAACGAACCAGCCGACACCCATACCGGTGCAGACGACAATGAGCGCCGTCACCACCGCGATTCCCCGCGTCGTCAACCGCAGCCTATCGAGCCTCACACGTCCAGAGTAGAGAGGCGAAGACGGTTCGGCAAGCGATGGAGATCGCCGCCGTCGTTGGGCGGCAGCGGGTCAGCTCTCGATCGATCCGGCGACGGGGAGCGGCGCTCGGCTCATCCGAACTGCGCATGGATCGCGACGGAGCCAGCGGCGGATCCAGGTGATCACCAGGCCGGTTCCGAGCATTCCGACTGCGCTGCCGAAGGGAAACACGGCGAAGAGCCCGACAGTATCAACGACGGCGCCGCTCGCCAACGGACCCAGCATCTGCCCGAACGCGAATGCACTCCCCTGAAGCCCCGCCAAGGTCCCCATTCCATGGGTTCGACCGAGCTCCGTTCGAATGGCGACGAGGGACGATCTCCCAAGCGCCGAGAACGCCCCCATGGCGAACGTGAGCAGGCAAACGCCCCAGACCGACCCGACGAACGGAACGGCCGGAAGGACCAGCGGGGCGAAGACGCTCCCGACAACGATCTGTCGGATCCGCGGATACCGGTCGGCAAGGAAGCCGAACGGCACTTGCAGGATTCCCTCCGCGAACATGTATGTTGACAGGACGAGCCCGACGCTCGCCTCGCCGGCCCCCGCCGCAGTGACCGCGAGGAGCGGGTAGAACGTATTGAACGATTGCCGCCAGAACCCGCGGGTTGCGACATAGATCGACATCGCCTTCACTGCGTCGTTCCGGAGCACGCGCCGCAGTGGGATCGCCGGCTGCGCGGCCCGCGAGCGCTCGGTTCCCCGATCGGTCGGTACGGTCAGCGCGACGAGGAGGAACGAGACGACGCTCAGCGCCCCCATCACGTAGAACGCGGCCTCGTATGACCACGCCGCACCGATTGTCCCGCCGAGCAGCGGACCGAGCGCCATTCCGATGAACTGGGAGGCGTAAAACGCGTTCATGTACCGCCCCTCCTTCCCCACCGGAGTGAGATCGCCGACGTAGGCCTGCGCCAGCGGTGTCACCATCACGGAGGCGATCCCCTGGAGAAACCGGAAGACCCCGAGTTCCCAGAGCGTGCCCGAGCGGGCGTAGAGTACGGAGACGGCGGCGTATCCGGCAAGTCCGAGAAGGATGAGCGGCTTCCGACCGACGCGATCCGAGAGGCGGCCGACGAACGGACCGAGGAGTGTCCGCGAGACCGAAAACGCGGTGAAGACCAGACCGATCTGGATCCCGCTGGCGGAGAACGTCCGCGCGTAGAGCGGAAGGATCGGAGAGATGATCCCGAGCCCGAGCAGTGCGGTTGCGGTGGCGAAGAAGAGCGCAGCAAAGGTCCGTATCAAGCGCATCCTTTCCGACAGCTCGAGGATACCGTTGCAGCGCGGCCGATGCCAGTCGGCAAAGCCGTGTCAGACAAACGAAGACAAAGAGCCTATGCTCATGCGACCGATCGGCCGACGAGGACATCCGACGCGATGGCGGGAGTGCGGGTGCTCATCGTGACGATTGCACGACCACGCACGGATTCCGGTCCGCAGGACGGTCCCTCGTCATTGCGCCCGATCTGCTGAACCCGCACGAGCTCGGTCGGCCGGCTGATTGGCTCGGGCACGGTCGGACGAGTCACGGCGAGAGAGAGGAGAGGACGCGCTCGAGGCATCGGCGAGCGATGGAGTACGAGAAATGTGCACTTGCCAAACGGTAGTTGTCATCGACAATCTGGTTCGCGCGGCTCGGATCGAGGAGGCGGTCGATGACTGCATTCAGCGCTCGATCTGTCACCGCGCCGTCGACTGCAACGACGTCGAAGCCAAGCGGCTCAATATCGGCGGCGTATACCGGGTATCGGTTCATGAACAGCAGCTTGCGGTGGAAGACGGCTTCGAGGAACGCGTTGCCGAATCCCTCGCAGAGGCTGGGGTAGCTGACGAAGTCGGCCAGTGTGTACGCATCCTGCAGATCGAGGCGGGCGATCCGCCCGTCGATGACCCGCCGGCGCTCCCCGAACCGGTCTGCAATGAACCGCAGGTCGACGCCGACGGCCACGGCCTGCGATCGAAGCCGTCTCTCGTACTCCACGCCCTCGTCCCCTGTTGCGTGCGTGACGAGCAGTCGGCAGCGTCGGGCTGAGCCGAGCCGGTCTGCGAGCCGTCGGACGAGATCGATGGCCATCTCGATCCCCTTTCGGGGGATGACGCGGGTCGGTTGGAGGACAACGAGGTCGTCCGGGCCGAGCCCGACGGCGGCGCGCAGATCGGCGGCGGTCTCGGTCCGCGCAGTTGGTCCGGTCTCGAAGTCGAGAACGTTCGGGAGGACGATTGACTCGAGGCCGCGTCGCTCGCGCAGTGCGGTCTGCGCGAGGGAGTTGATGACGACGTGCCGAACGGTCGGGATATCCGGCGGGAAGCACCGATCGAGGATTGACTGTACGCGACACACGGAGAATCGAGCCCGTTCCCAGTAGAAGTCGTGATGGTCGGCGACGGCAGGGAGCTCCGTCTCCGTCAGGTAGTCCGCCAGCGCGACGCCGAGCGGGAGATTCATCGGGATCGCCAGTGCGTTCTGCACGATGAGAACGTCGACTGAGAAGGATCGGACGAACGATTCGATCGATCGCCGGAGGCGGTCGGCGGTCCGTTCAATCTGCGCAGCCGGATCGACTGAGGCGTCGCCGGCGAACGCGAGATCGTGAAGCCGTCGGATCTGCGGATGCGCGAAGTGCAGCTCGGGGATGAGGATCGCGGTCGGCGTCGGGGGATCGAGCTCTCCAGCGCAGAGGTAGACAGCATGCCCCATCTCCCCGAGGATCCGCACGAGTTTCGTCGATTCGAGCGAGACACCGTCCGTCCCGGCGAGGCGGGTCCCGATCACGCCGACGTTCATGGCCGATCGCCGGCCAGCCAGACGGTCTCGAACGGTCCGACCGGGATAGCGATGTGCGACGCCCCGTCGGGCACGTGCAGCTCTCCGGTGAGAAGGTCGGTCGCGGCCGACTCGGAGGGGAATCCGACCTCGGCGCACGGAATCCGCAAGGTCGCGGGCCGCTCGCTTAGGTTGTGCAGGGCGAGGACGCGATGCGCGCCGTCGGGGCTCCACCGGAGCAGGGCGAAGACCGGTGCCGGGGACGCGATCACCCGCTGCGGACCATGAGGGTGGAACGCGCTGCTCCGGGCACGGGCGGACAGGAGGTGCCGGTAGCCGGAGAAGATCCGATGGCGACGGGATGCTGGAGCCTCGAGTTCCGCCGCGAGCTCGTCGGCGCCGAGCTTCTCCCGGTTGATCGCCCGGTTCTCACCCGTGCGGTGCGGACCCTCCGACCAGCTCCTCGATCCGAACAGGCTGTGGAAGTAGATTGCGGGAACGCCCGCGAGGCTGAGCATCACCGCCTGCGCGGTCAGGAAGCGACGGACTTGGAGGTCGAGCGAGATTGCCTCCCCCGGCCGAACAAGGGCGTCGAAGTAGGAGATGTTCAGTTCGTACGGGCTCGGAGGCGCCCCGACGCGGTCTCGGTAGGAGACTCGACCGCCGTTGGCGATCGTCCGCTCGACCATCGCCTCGACCTGCGCCGGATCGAGTATCCCCTCGACGGGGCGAAGCCCGATCCCGTCGTGGGAGGCGAGGAAATTGAGGAAGGTCGACCGCCCGGGAGGCGGACCGATCGAGGTCGCCCATCGCGAGAGATCGGACGCGTCCCCCCGTTGGACGGCGTCGACGACGAGCGGCGGGAGGGGAAACTGGTAGACGAGCTGCGCCTCGTCCATCCCGTCGCCGAAGTACCGGACGTTCTCTTCATGAGGCACGTTCGTCTCGGTGATCAGCAACACGTCCGGCGCGACTGCGTCGAGGGCGGCCCGCATGATCTTGATGACGCGATGTGTCTCTTCGAGGTGAATGCACGGCGTGCCGATCCGCTTCCACAGGTAGGCGACGGCGTCCAAGCGGATGAGCGTCGCGCCGTGACGGACGTAGGCGAGAAGAAGATCGATCATCCGGAGAAGGACCTCGGGGTTCGCGTAGTTCAGATCGACTTGATCGGCGCTGAACGTTGTCCAGACCCGCCGGGGACCGACGGCGGTCTCGAAGCGCGTCAGCAGCGGCAGGGACCGCGGGCGCACGACCGATGCCAAGTCGACCGCCCCGTCGTCGACGGTGACGAAGAAATCCGCGTACGGCTCGGCTCCGTCGAGGAACCTTCGGAACCAATCGCTCTGAGCGGAGACGTGATTCAGCACGAGGTCGGTCATCAGCCCGAACTGCCGCGCGAGGCGGTGGACGTCGTCCCAGGTCCCGAACCGCGGATCGACCCCCCGGTAATCTATGACGGAGAACCCATCGTCGGACGAGTACGGGAAGAACGGAAGCACATGCACGTCGCTGATGATGTCCCCGACGGCTGCCTCGAGGATTTCGCCGAGGGTTCGGAGCGGAGCCGAGCCCGGCCGACGAACCTGATCGGCATACGTGACGAGGACGGCTGTCCGCTCGGAGAGGGGAGGGCGCGACGGCGCATCGACTGCCTCGGCGCAGAAAGCGTCGAGTCGACCCTCGAGGCGCTCGAGGATGCCCGCGGTACAGGAGCGGCCGTACAGCGCTGCGAGGTGATCGCGGAGCCGGCTCCGGATCTCACTGGAGAGAATCGCGCCCACTCCTATCCCTTGACCCCTCCGGCCGACAACCCCTCGGCGAGGAATCGTTCGAGCGCGAGGAACAAGATGATGACAGGAAGCGTCATGATCGTTGATGCGGCCATCACCACGTGTAAACGAGGCGTCGGGTCGGTGAAGATGGCGTGGATCTTGATCGGCATGGTGAATAGCCCGCGGCTGTTTAGGAAGACGAGAGCGTAGAGGAACTCGTTCCAGGCAATCATGAACGTGTAGATACCGACGGTGACGAGCGCGGGGACCGAGAGCGGGAGCGTGATGCGCCAGATCACCCCGAGTCGGCTGCAGCCGTCGATCAAGCCTGCCTGCTCGATCTCGTGCGGAATCGTCCGGAAGTAGTTGGCGAGCATGTAGAGCGCGACCGGGAGCGTCTGGGCGAGGTACGTGAGGACGAGGACCGGCAAGTTGTCCTGGACGTTGAACCCAAGCGTGTCCCCTACCTTCGCCAGCATCGCGAACAGCGGAAGGATCAGGAGGACAGCCGGGAAGAGGTAGATGAGCAAGATGCCGTTCAAGAGGGTCTGCTTTCCGCGGAACCGAAGGCGAGCGATCGCGTACGCCCCGAGCGTGGACAGCACGACCGCGATGAGGGCAGTCGGGACAGCGACCTTGACGCTATTCAGCATATTGGCAGCGAAATTCTGGTAGCTCGGGTGGCTCGGGTCGAACAGCTCGCGGTACCCGTCGAGTCGGAGTGCGCTGGGGACGTAGACCGGCTGGCGCCCCCCGATCTCCCCGTAGGACTTGAACGACGAACTGACCATCCAGTAGAAGGGGAAGAGAACGCTGACGAGGAAAAAGGTCAGTGCGATCGCGAAGACGAACCGAGAGAGGGTGAACCGACGAGCGATCCATTCGATTACGTTCAGCCGATCGTTTGACCGCGGCACTCCGCTGGTCATCCCGTTACTCCTTCACCCGCATCACGAGGCCGACGTAGACGACGAGGAACGCAACGAGGACGCCGAGGAGAATCATCGCGGACGCCGCCCCCTTCCCGAAGTCAAACGAGCGGAAGCTGAACTGATACGTGAGGACGGGGAGGACGTTCGTCCCGAACCCGCCGCCGGTTAACAGGAAGATATCGTCAAACTTGTTGAACGTCCAGATCAGGCGCAGCAGGAAGATCGCCCCGAGGACGTATCGAAGCTCCGGCAGCGTGATGCAGCGAAACTTGTGCCAGACGCCCGCGCCGTCGACGCTCGCTGCTTCGTAGAGCGTTCGATCGATCGCCTGCAGGCGGGCGAGGATCATCAACATGGCGAACGGAAAGTACCGCCACGCTTCGAAGACGATGACCAGGACCAGCGCCAGCCCGCGTGTCGACAGGTACGCCTTCGGCGCGTCGATCAGGCCGAGCCGGAGGAGAAGATCGTTCAGTACGCCCGACGGACGGGGATCCAGGATCCAGCGCCAGACGAACGCCACGCTCACGATCGGGGCGACGTACGGGAAGAGAAACGTCGCTCTCGCGAGCCCGCGCATCCGGAATGGGCGATTCAACAGAAGCGCGGCGAGCAACCCGACGAGGACGGTGAGAAACGTCGACGACACGGAGTAGACCACGCTCGTGACGGCCGCGCCGAGCTGTTGCCAGCTCTTGAACCCGAACGCGAAGTCGCGGACGACCCGTTGGTAGTTTCGCAGGCCGACGTAGGGCGCATGGAAGACATCGCCCAGATTTCGAAGGGTCACATCGTGGAAGCTGAGCCAAACGCTAAAGATGACCGGGAAGATGACGAGCCCGAAGACGATGAGGACAGTCGGGGATGTGAGATACCATGCGAGCCGCGCCTCACGCGCCTCGAGGGTATCGAACCTCCCACTCCGTACTCCAGCGAAGCCGGGCTCGGCATTGCGATCCCCACGCCTCGGCACGCGGACCGATCCTTTCGTCGGACGGACCCAATGGGGCCGCGGTCAGCGCCGCGGCCCCACGAATTGCTGTCTAGTTTCCAAGCCGCTCGGCGTACATCGCCTCCACCTGCTCTTGGAGCCAGGCGGCTGCGGTCTCCGGCGTCATGATCCCCTCGAGGGCGATGTTGCTGATCACCTGCGAGATGAGGAGTCGTCCCTCGATGTCTCCGACAACGGCGCGCTGAGCCGCGGTGTAGTCGGGCCGGAACAGCCAGCGCTGCATCGACTCGTATCCGTTCGCGATCTGTTCGAGTGTCTCTTCCTCATAGTACGCGAAGAACGGGCTCAGATCCTTCCAGCCGTCGACGGCGCTCTTGAGGACGGGGACCTTCCCGAACGGGGCGAGATCGAGGATGTCGATGTAACCCTCCGTCAGGAAGTACTCGACGACCTTCTGGGCCTCCGGAGCGGCTCCCTTCATGATCCCGAAGGTGACGAGCTGCCCGTAGGACGCGGATCCATTCGGGCCGACCATTTGCGGCGCGAAGCCGGTCTTGCGAGCCAGATCATCGACGGCAATCTCGATCAGTCCGCCGCCGGCCGTCCCCGATCCCTCGACGAGGTCGTCCATGATGTAGGTGCTGTAGAAGAGCATCCCGGCCTGATCGAGCTCATACGCCTCTCGGGCGCCCCGCCAGTACTGAGGTCCGGGCATTGCTCCTCGTTGGAGTGCAGTGTAGAACCGAAGCGCCTCGATCATCTCGGGCGTGTTCATCGTCACGTTCCCCTCGGCGTCAAACGGCCACGCGTCGTTTGATATCGCGACCTGCTCGAAGACCTGATGGGGGTAGTTTTGGCCGGGATCCGTCGGGAGTGCGAACGCGTAAAGCAGGTTCCCCGTCCCGGGAAGTGTATCGACTGCCGCATCGATGTCGTCCCACGTGATCGGCGGATTCAGTCCGAGTTCTTCGAAGATGTCGGCGCGGTACCAGAGGGCTTGTATCCATCCGTCGAACGGGACGGCCGCGTACTTCCCGGTCGCCGGGTTGACGACCATCGCCAACGGGCCGTTTCGGAAATCGTCGATCCCGATGCTCTGGATGACGGCCTCCGCTGCATCCTCGTCGAGAATCCCGTCGGCCGCGAACGCCGCGGCTCTCTCGACGCCCATGCGGACGATGTCCGGTAGCCGATTCGCCGCGACGGCGGTCGCGATCCGCTGAGAGATCGCCGCTTCGTCGATCGGTACGATCCGGATCTCGATGTCGGGATTTTGCGCCATGAACCGCGCCGCCACCTCGGTGTAGCGATCGACGCGGACCTCTTCGTTGTCGGTGGTCCAGAATTCGATGACCACTTTCTGTTGAGCGCTGGCGGACAGCGCAAATCCGAGGACCAGCGTTGCCGCGATCAGAATTCCGTAACGCCATGCTCGCATCGTTGACCTCCTTGGTACGTGCGGATGAGAGATGTCGGATCTCGCAGAGACCCGCTCTTCACGCGATCTGTCGGGATTCGATCACCTCCTTGCGTTGTGGGTGCTGTGCGAGAGCGCAATACGCGATGGAGGTGAGCGGAAGGGGAACATGAGAGAGGCGCCGGACGGTGCAGCCGAATGTGGAGAGGTGTGACCGGCGCAACTTAGTTGTTATAACAAATGTATACCCACAACCAGAACTAGTCACAGGCGCAGTCTACCACGAATCGCCCGGCTCGGCAACCCGCAAGCGATTACGTGATCAGAAGCCGGACGATCTCCCTCGCCCGGTCAACCGCTTGGCTCGGCGTCAACTGCCCGGTCAGCGCCGCCTCCACCATGATCTGGAATTGCTCGGAGACCTTCGAGTACTGAGGGATCGCCGGCCGCGGGCGGGCGAGGTGGAGGATCGAAGCGATCTCTCGGGCGAACAGGTCTTGCGTCCTATCGAGCGTTCGCACCACCGACCGGCGAGTCGGACAGCGCCCGGTCCCGGCGAGGAACGACCGCACGATCGACGGGGAGGCAGCGCGCCGAACGAGGTCGAACGCGATGTCCGGGTGCCGGGCCTGCTGAAAAAAGACGAACGCCATCCCTCCGGCGACGGTCGCCGGGCATCCGCCCGGGGCCGCCGGAATCGGAGCGCAGCCAACTCGCTCGGCGAACGCACGCTCGTCCCAGCCGGACGTCTCCTGGATGCGGAGTTTCTCGTAGCTCCCGCCGACCGCGAACGCGACGCGCCCCTGGGCGAACAGCCGCGCCGGCTCGTCCCACGTAAAGAATGGGGTCTCCGGCGGCGCGACCCGATGCGTCCGGACGAGGTCGGTCAGGAACTGGACAGCGCGGACCGCTCGTTCGTCGAGGGAAACGCGTCCGTCGACGAACAGGTCTGCACCTGCCGCCCAGAGGAATGGCAGAAGCTGATAGGTGGTCGTTTCCCCGGCCGTCGTCCCGCCTGCGAACGCGATCGCATATCGCCGCTCGCCGGAGAAGCGCCGCGCAACGCGTACCAACTCGTCCCACGAGCCGGGGGCCGCTTCCCCTGCCTGATCGAGCCAGTCCCTCCGAAACCAGATCACGGAGACGTTCGCCTCCGGCTGGATCGCGTAGAGCGATGTGAACGCTTCATCCACGAAAGCGGGGAACAGGTCGGCCCGGAACTCGCGCATCCAGCGCTCGTCGAGGTGGTCAAGCCGCTGCAGGAAGTGGAGTTCGGCGAACTCCGCCACCCACGGCCAGTCGATCAGTGCCAGATCCGGCGCTTCTCCCCGCCCGACGGCGCCGAGGATTTTCGAGCGCAGTTCGGGGCGTCCGAGGATCTGCACCTCCAATCGGAGCGGGTTGCGGGGATAGTCGGCGTTGAACGACGAGGCGGCGGCCTCGAGGAGCGGGACCCAAGGCTCCTCGGCGACGAACGCCCGCACGGCCTGAACCTCATCCGCGCGGTCACGTTCGACGTACGTCCCGCTGCCGCGGCGGCGATAGAGAAGGCCCTCATGAGCCAACTCGGCGAGCGCTTGCCGGACGGAGATGCGGCTGACGCCGAACTCCTCGCACAGGTCGTATTCCGTCGGAATCCGCTCGCCGGGGCGGAAGACCCCTCGGTGGATGCGCTCCCGCAGGATCGCCGCGATCTGCTGGTAGAGAGGGGTGGGGCTCTCCCGTCGGACTCCGCCTCCGTGTTCGCTCAAGTTGACCGTCCTACATTCGCACGGGCGCCTCTCGGACCCGCAGGGGCGCATCACCGGATCGGTCGCCCGGCCCCCATCGGCTCGCTCGCTCAGCTGGCGATCGAGTGGTATCCGGCGTCGACGTGATGGGTCTCGCCGGTGACGCCCGAGGACAGATCGGAGAGCAAGTAGACGGCCGACTTGCCGACTTCGTTGGTCTCGATGTTTCGCCGAAGCGGCGCTGTCTCCTCCATGAGGGCGAGGATCCGCTCGAACCCTCCGACGGCCATCGCCGACAGCGTACGACACGGGCCGGCCGACAGGGCATTGACGCGGATCCGGGCGGGCCCGAGGTCAAGGGCCAGGTACCGGACGCACGATTCGAGCGCTGACTTGGCGACGCCCATCACGTTGTACCCGGGCATCGCCTTCTCCGCGCCGTAGTAGCTGAGTGCGAGGATCGATCCGCCGTTGCGCATCAGGTGGCGGGCGCGCATGGCAACTGCAACGAGCGAGTAGGATGAGATATCGAGCGCTTGCGCGAAGACCCCCCGAGGCGTGTCGACAAACGCGCCCGGCCGGAGGTACTCGCGGTCGGCGTACGCGACCGAGTGCACCACGAAGTCGATCGCCTCGAAATCGGCCGCTGCAGCATCGAACAGCCGGTCGAGATCTTCGTCGGATGCGAGATCGCAGGAGCGCATCCACGGATCGGAGAATCCGCCGTCTTCGAGCGCCTTTCGCACGCGTCGCTCCATCTTTTCCCCCGGCAGGTGGGCGAACGCACACGCTGCCCCCTGTTCGGCGGCGCCTCGGGCGATGTGCCACGCGATGCTTCGCTCATTGGCGATGCCGAAGATGAGGCCGCGTCTTCCATCGAGCAGGCCCATGATGCCCCTCCTTCTCTCCGATTCCGATACCTATACCGATACGGTACCGTCCGAGAGCGCCGGCCGCAATTGCACCCGTTGCTCCGACTCGGAACGATCGGGTAAGCTTGAACAGAAGTGTGACCGGGAGGGAGTCATGATTCGCCTGTTGCTCGGGGTCTTGGGGGTGACGGGGGTCATCGTTGCGCTGCCGCTGCTATTCGGCGGCGGTGGTCTGGTCTGGGTCGATGAGACGCTGACCGACGCGGATGGATACCTGACCGCGCCGCCGGTCGACGTTGCGGTCGACGGCTACGCGATTGTCGCCGGTCCGGCCGAGATTGCCGATCTCCCAGATCTTCCGATCGGTGTCCCCAAGTGGGCTTCGCTGCGCATCCGGGTCGAGAGCCAGAGCCCAAGTCGTGGCATCTTCGTCGGCATCGCCGCTCCGGAGACGCTCGACGGGTACCTCCGAGACGTCTCGCACGCCGTCGTGGAGGGTATCGACGAGACCGGATGGGTCCTCGCATACCGCACCGCTGAGGGGGAGACGATCCCCGGGGCTCCGGGCGAGCAAGCCTTCTGGTCGGCCTCAGCCGCCGGCGCGGGTCCGCAGACCCTCATCTGGGAGATCGAGACCGGGGAACACTCGATTGTCGTGATGAACGAAGACGGATCGAGCGGCCTCCAATTCGATACCGAATTAGGCACCCGTCTTCCGATGCTTCGACCGACCGGTGTCTCTCTCCTGGTCGCTGGGGCGCTTGCTCTTGCCGCCGGGACGATTCTCCTCGCGCTCGCGCTGTAGGCTCTGGTCGGATCCGCCGGATCGGCGGCCGATCGATCGAGTGCAGGATCAACGGGCAAGGGCCCTCGCGCGAAGCGCGTCGAATTCCTGGCGGAGGTCGTCGCACGTGTAGTCCGCAGGAACGCGGGCCATCAAGAACCGATGCCGACTCGGATCAGGATCGGGACGGCCGGCCGTCTCGACGCGGAGGAGCGGATTCGACGCGCCGATCGTGCGCTGCTCGTTCGTCCAATCGATCTCGCCGTGGATCGTGTCCGAGTCGAGGACGATTCCGGACAGGCGATAGCGGACCCGCTGGACGACGTAGGTTTCCCCCTCGAACAGCCCGAGGATCGCGACTCGGACGGTCAGACCGGGCTTCCCGTCTTCGTCCGTGTCGATGACGCGTGGATCGTCCGCCGTCGCGGGGAGCGGGTCATCTACCGGCCGGTTGAGCAAGGCGCCTCGGACTTCGAAGGAGTCGGGTTGGAAGAAGCCGACGCCCTCGGCGGTGGCGCTGATCTGAGCGAATCGCGGGCCCGGGCGAAGCGATGCCATGAACGCCGTCGGGATCTCCGTCCGGACGAGCGACGTCCCGTCCTCGATGACCGTGAAGCAATACCGGTCAGTCATCACGAGCTGCAACCCTATCTGTTCCACGCTGACGAGTTGAGCGACGATACTCGCCCGTGCGACCTCCCCGACGAACGGGAGAACGGCGATCTCAGGGTAGACCTGAATCATCGCCCAGGACCCCGCGAGATCGGGGATCTCGGCTCCTCCGGCGCAGCCCCCGCAGATTCCCAGGCACAAAGCGACGACGGCCGCGGTCTTTCGGAGCGGCCGGCTACCCATTGTCCGCGTCGATCGGCTCCGAGGGATGGATCGACTGATCGATCATGCGGAAGTCCGAGAAGCGGTAGCCTTGCGCTTCGAGTCGCTCGACGATCCCCGAGAAGACATCGCTCGCCACGGTCGGCGTTCGGCTGAGGATCCACCCATAGCGGAATGACGGGTGTCCGACTACTGCGAAGCGGTAGTCCGCGTCTAGATCCAATACCGTTCACTTAACAACCACCACAGCATGGTGCGGAGGCTTCGTGGGTTGAGGCCAGTTGCTGTGTTTGGTGCGCTTGGGCGGGTAGTGAAGGACAGCGCGTTTGAGCACGCGGGGGTTGGCACGAAGACGGCAGGGGGTTGGTTCCTCGAGCACTTCTGCGATGGCCTCACCCACCAGCAGCGTATGCCTACTGGGGGGAAAAGCTCTCGGGCCTCGAGAGCTTCCGTCGCAGCGCGCGGAGAGCGCTGGTAAAGGATGAGCGGTCTGGGTCTCTCTCCTCCCCAAGGGAAGCTTGGTGGATCAGCCAACGGATCACGTAGTGAACGGTGAGAAATCCGTAGAGCTCTTGGAGGACACCGTCGGGTTTCTTGCTGCGCAGCACTGCGTGGGGTCGGCCTTGGTAGGTCTTGATCTCCTTGATGCTGGTCTCTACCTCCCAGCGCTGGGCATAGACGGCCGCCAGTTCCTTGGCCGGGGCCTCGTCCGGATCGAGGATGGTGGTCACCAGCCGATACAGGGGCTCAGCAAACGGTCGTCCAGCATCGTCGATTCGGTAGTCGATTACCCGTACGGGGACCCCAGGATGGCCTTTGCGCTCTTTCCGGGAAGAAGGGAACGCACGGCTCAGATAGGAGCCATCGGTGAGCGCTTCCTCGGCTGGGAAGACCATGTTCTTCTTGATCCGCCAGAGGAGGTCAGCCCCCGTCTTACGGGTTTCCTCCCACAGTTCGAATCCATAGAAGTAGCGGTCACAAAGACAGAGCATTCCCGGTGACAACCGCTTGAGCAGAGGGCGGGCCAGACCCTTCTCCCCTTCCCGATACGGCCCCGCCTCAAGCCCGATGATCGCCCGGGAGCCGAGCTCACCCAGCGCCACCCAGCGCAGCCGCGGATACGCGCTCCTCTCACCACGCCTTGTGCTTGGGCGCCCGAAATAGAGCTCATTCTCCACTGTATCTGGTACTTCCATCGTACTTCCATCCAGGCTCGTCAACCGCCAACGTCGGTACCACGCTCCAACTGTTGACGGCAAGGCCATCGGCGCGGATGTCTCCTCGAACAGACGCCTGAGCGGAGCACTTCCCACTCGCTCCCGCGCCTTGGATAGCGCCGACTTCTGGGGCACCACGATGGGAAGAGTAGGATCAACGGAGCGAAGCCCCTCCACGAGTAGGCGGTAGAGCTCCCGATAGCCTTCCGCGGCGTACAGGGCCATCGCCAACACGTAGTAGACGACGAGCCGCGATGGCAGGAGTCGCGTGCGTTGTTCGAGCCGGCCGGTCTCCTTGAGGATCGCGTCAACCGTTGCCGGTGGGCAGAACGCCGCCAGGAGTCCCAAACTGATTGAGTCCGCGATGGACAGCTGGTGCTCCTCTTTCGGTGGACGACCTCGTCGAGCCATGCCAAAATGCTTCCTCCTTCCAGCACTCTAGCACAGCAAGGCGGCCAAGGCAAGCTTAAGTGAACGGTATTGCGTCTAGATCGATGATCCAGTAGTCGCCGGGGAAGAGCCAGAACCCGAGAAAGCGAACGAAACTGACCTTCAGTTTCGTCGGTTCGCTCAAATCGGGAATCCAAGCGCGTCCGACGGCTCGATCGACTGCCCCGCGTGCGTCGTAGCAGGTGTTCACGACTTCGATCTTCCCGTTGTCGAGGAGCGTGTACTCCGCGGTCGTCCCCTGAATGCATTGACGCTCGAACGATGTGGGAATGCTTGCGATCGCGTACCAACGGCCCATGTACCGCTCGACGTTCACGGTCGGGACCACCTGCGGCGGTGTCGGCTTCGCGACCCCGTGGACGCCCGCCGCGAACGACATGAACATTAGCATCGAAACGATCCACACCAGCTTCATCCTGGGCTCCCTTCTTCTTTCAATCTCACCTCGGCCCAGCGTAGCGTCCCCCGCGGGCTCGGGCAACCGATCATCGGGCGACCGCCGACCTCAGAACCGCGAGATTCGGGCGGGCGGCGACGGCGCGCCGAGCGTCCTCCCATCGGTCGGGGAGCGACCCGATTTCGAACTCCCCCCGGCCCGGACGAAGACGGGGATGACGTGCCCGATCCCCGGCTCCCAGACCGGTCGGACGAGGAGATCCGGGCCGTAGTACTGATCCCATCGATCGATGAAATCGAGCCGGTCGGGATGCGCGACGATCATCGGGCAAACGATCGGCGTTCCCCGCTCGTGCGCCGCGTCGGCGAGGGCGTAGATGTAGTCGACGAGTTCGTCGTGCAACTGCGCGTACAGAGCCCATACCGCGCTGAGAAACGAGTCCCGACGCCGGACGCGGCGCAAGCGAACCAAGACGGGTACGCGTTGTGTCCCTCGCGATACGGGGTCCCGTCGTGGTGGCTCCCCCGGAAGACCTGGCCGTCGGGCGGCTTCTCCTCCCCCCGTTCAAGCTCAAACCCCGCAATCCCCGTCTCGATGAACGGACGAAACCGCTCCGCCCACCACTCAACGGCGTCGGCGTTCGTGAAGTCGATCAGGATAGCGTTCGGCAGGTACAGGCGCGAAACCGGGACGTGGAACGATCGTTCGATCGCCTCGCTGCGCTCGCCATCCATCACCCATGGGGCGATCCAGAGGAGCGCCTGGATGTCGCGATCGCGAAGCCATTCGATCATCTCGTCGAACTGCGGAAGACGAACCGGATCGGCCACCATCCCGCCGTATCTGAACGTTCCGGCCGCCCACGGCCGGTCGACCAGACGGTCGATCCTCGTACGATCCGGGCGGGAGTGTCAACGGCTGGGCGCTTCCGCGGGATCGTGGTACAGTGAGTGTCGACGCGATCTTGGGGGCAAAGAGGAAGGGGACATGGTGGAGTGGACGATTCCGTCGTTGTTTGCCCGATCCGTTGCGCAATTCGCTGATCACCCAGCGATTCGGAACGTCAGAGAGGTTGAGCGAGAGCCGGCTGAGATCGGCTATCGGGAGCTCGACGAGCTCTCGGATCGCCTTGCCGCCGGCTTGGCCGCACGGGGGATCAGCCCGGGCGAGCGCGTTGCGCTGATCGCGAAACCGCGGATCCGGTACGCAGCCGCCCTGCTGGCGGTCTGGAAGCGCGGCGCGTGGGTTGTTCCGATCGATCCCACGTGGACCCGGGAGGAGATCGCCGAAGTCTTCGAGAGCGCGCGCCCGAAGCTCGCCTTTGCCTCGAACGACCTGTTCGGTCGGCTCCCGGACGGCGGGGCGGTCCGCGTCGATCTCGACGACCGAATCGCGCCGACGTTCGACGGACTGCTCGACGGCGATGCCTGCGAGCCTGTTCCGGTCTCGCCGGACGATATAGCGATCCTCGCGTACACATCCGGGACGACGGGACAGTCGAAGGGCGTGATGCTCTCCCACGGGAACATCGCGGCGGACCTGATCAACGGTACGCAAGTCATCCCTGTGTTCGCCGGAGATGTGTTCCTCTCGATCGCTCCTTGGCACCATATCCTGGGACTCGTCGCCTGCCTCATCCTGCCGCTATACGGCGGCGCTCTGACGATCTACACCGACGACTACCGACGGATCGCCGAGGTGATGAAAGAACACCGGGTCAGCATCTTCGTCGGCGTGCCGAAGCTATACCACGCGATGTACGCGAAGTTGATGGAGACTGTTCGGGCGTCTCTCGCGGGGCGCCTGCTCCTTCGGATCGCCCCGCGGGTCGTCGGGCGACGGATCAGAGCGAAGCTGAGCGGGGGCGCTCTTCGGTTTTTCGTCTCGGGATCCGCCCCCCTGGCCCCCGACATCGCGCTCGGATTCCGCCGGATGGGAATCGGGATGATGGAGGGGTACGGGCTGACGGAGACGTCTCCCGTCATCTCAGTCTGCGATCCGCTCGGCCGGAACCCGGGCTCGGTCGGCCGGCCGATCCCGGGCGTCGAAGCGCGCCTCCTCGCCCCTGGGCCCGACGGAGTCGGCGAGCTGCTCGTCCGGGGACCGATCGTCATGAAGGGCTACTACCGGAACGAGGCCGCGACCCGCGCGGCGATCGATCCGGACGGATGGTTCCACACTGGCGATCTCGCGGTGCTTGATCACCGCGGGGAGATCTACCTGAAGGGGCGGGCCAAGAATGTCATCGTCCTCGAGACCGGGAAGAACGTCTACCCCGAAGAGTTGGAGTGGGCGTTCGCGAGGATTCCGTACGTCCAAGAGGTCCTCGTTCGGCTTCGCGACTGGCGGGGGCGCGGTGAGATCGAAGCCGCTGTCTACCCGAACAACGAGCGACTTCAGGCGGAAGGGCTCGTCGAGCGCGCGCACGAGGCGATCTGGAACGCCATCCGCCGGCAGCAGGAAAGGCTCGCTCCGTACAAACGGCTTCGCAGTCGGAACCAGCTCGTGATCGTGGACCAACCGTTCCCGAAGACGAGCACTCTGGACATCAAACGATACCTGTACCGCGATCGACGGGTGCTCGAGGTCTGACCCCGATCATCAACGGCTATCCAATCTCTGATGAGGATCAGCCGGCCACGGTCTCCTCAGCTGCCTTCACGCGACCGGATGTCGTCCCCGAGCGACCGTCGCAGATTCATTGCACACCCCCGTTCGGGCCGGGCCGTCTCCTTCCGGGCGCGGCGTCGCGCCTCCTTGCCTTCGTTTCGTAATGCGGAACGACGTCACGTATATTGACACGGCTTTCGTCCTCCACTACCATCGGGGAAGCAGCGTTCTCTTGAAGGGGGGGGATATCGATAGGAACAAGGTTAACGGGAGGTCAAGACGAGGAGAGATTCTCGTCCGGCTGGATGGGATTCAGTGCCATTCCTGGCGAGGAGGTACTCGTGAAATACTCGATGCGAACTATATGGATGATCGCCCTGATCGCGATGATCGGCCTGTCCGCCGGCTGGACCGCGCTTGGTGCCGCCGATGACACGTTGACGATCGCGATTCGGAACTGGGATTATGACACGATCGATCCCCATGTCTCGGCGTTTACGCAATCGTGGTGGATGATCAACTGCTTCACGGACACGCTCGTCTCCATGGGGCCGGAAGGCTCGTTCTACCCGCTGTTGGCAAAGAGCTGGGAGGCGGCCGAGGACGGGAAGATCTGGACGTTCCGTCTGGCGGAGGGAATCTCGTTCCACGACGGCACGCCTTGGAACGCGCAGGCCGTGATAGAGAACTTCGAGCGGATCCTCGACCCCAAGACGAAGTCGCTCTGGTTCGTCGACAAACTGCGCGGGTTGCAGTCGATGGAGGCCGTCGACCCGATGACCGTCCGGCTCGTCTTCGATACGCCGAAGCCGGGGTTCCTGTTGACAATCTCGCAGCCGGGAACGGGGTTCATCTCTCCGACGGCGTTCAAGAACCCGGCGAACACAAAGACGGCCGCCAAAATCGTGGGGACCGGGCCGTTCGTCCTCGTTGACGAGATCTACCAGCAACGCGTTACCCTGAAACGCAACCCGGACTACAACTGGGCTCCCGCGTACATGGAGCATCAGGGCGCCCCGTATATCGAGAACATCGTCTGGCGGTTCATCCCCGAGGATGAGACGCGGCTCGCGGCGCTCCTGACTGGCGAGGTCGACGTCATCGATGAGGTGCCGTCGGCGGAGCTCGACCGGGTCGAGGCGGATCCGAACTTCGACATCCTGTTCTTCCTGAAACCGGGGATCGCCCAGGTCTACCACCTGAATGCGCAACTCGCGCCGACGAACGATCTCGCCGTCCGCCAAGCGATGAACTACGCGATCGATCAAGAGACGATCTCCGATGTGATCTTCAAGGGCGCTCGGCCGCCGGCCTACGGCCTGATGATGCCGGCCAGCCCCTACTACAATGACGAGATCGAGGACATGTACCCGTACGATCCGGCGAAGGCAATCGAGGTTCTCGAAGCTGCCGGCTGGGTTGACCCGACCGGGACCGGGACGGGAACACGGGTCAAGGACGGTCAGCTCCTGATAGTGAACTTCGTGACCTACCCCGGGTTCGTCGCGGAGGCGCCGGCCGAGATGGCGCAGGCGATGCTCCGGAAAGTCGGGATCCAGATGAACATCACCGTTCTGACCGGCAGCGCGATGATGGAGCAAGCGGGGATGGTCGACAGCGTTTACAACAGCTGCGTCTGCGGAGATTCGTCCGTCGACACGGCGATGGAACTCTACTACTTCTGCCACTCCGACATGATCGGGCTCTACAACTTCGCACACTATGCGACGGAGGAGATCGACGCGCTGATCGACGAGGCGCTGTCGACGACCGACGAGGCAGTCAAGGAAGCGAACTGCAAGGCCGTTCAGCGGATCTGGATGGAACAGGCGCTCTGCACGCCGACCGTCTGCTCGACGATGGTCTGGGGCGCGAACAGCCGCGCCAGTGGCATCACGTTCACTCCGGACGGGACGCCGGTCTTCTACGACGCCAAGCTGTAATCGCCGAGGGCGCGATACGGGGCGGGGATGAGGCGCCGGTCGCTTCATCCCCGCCGGTTTGATCCACCGAACGGCGGCGGGAAGAAGAAAGGGTAGGTCTTGATCGGATACGCGACACGTCGGATCCTGCTCCTCGTCCTGACGCTGTTCGTGGCGAGCCTCGTCATCTTCGGGGCGATGCAGCTTGTTCCCGGGGATCCGATCCTCGCGATGTTCTTCCCGCGGGTACCCTCTCCGGAGGTCTATCAGTCGCTGAAGCGGGAGCTCGGCCTTGACCAGCCGTTCGTCGTGCAGTACCTGCGATACATGGGAGACGTTCTGCTGCGCGGCGACCTCGGGGAATCGTTCAAGCAGCTCCGCCCGGTGAGCGTGATCATCGCGCAAAACCTGTGGCCGACGACTGAGTTGGCGATCGCCGGGATCCTGATCTCGCTTGCATTCGGCGTTCCGCTGGGCGTGCTCGCCGGGATCACGGCAAGTCGTTGGCTCGATCGAATCGTGATGGTCTTCGCGCTGATCGGCGTCTCGACACCGAGCTTCTGGCTCGGAATCCTCTTGATGCTCATCTTCAGCCTCGGCTTGGGGCTTCTCCCGACGAGCGGGGTCGGAGGGATCTCGCGGCTCATCCTCCCCGGGCTGACGCTGGGGCTGTACGGCGCCGGATATCTCGCTCGGTTCGCTCGGTCGAGTGTTCTTGAGGTGAAGCACCTCGATTATGTTACCACCGCTCGCTCGAAGGGGTTGAGCGAGTCGATGATCAACCTTCGGCACATCCTGCGCAACGCGCTGATCCCGATCATCACGATGTCCGGGCTGCTCGCCGGGTACATGCTCGGCGGAGCGGTGATCGTGGAGACGGTCTTCGGCCGCTCGGGGCTCGGACACGTTCTCGTCAACGCGATCAGCCAGAAGGACTTTCCTCTCGTTCAGGGGATCCTGTTCTTCGTCGTCACGATGTTCAGCCTCGTGAACTTGATCGTCGACCTGAGTTACGCCTACATCGACCCGCGGGTCAAGTACTGAGAACGGAGCGAGAATGAAACGAGCACTTCGCGAGCCGCGGATTGTCTTCGGCGTCCTCTTCCTGCTCGGCCTCTGTCTGATCGCAATCCTCGCGCCCTACATCTCCCCGTACGACCCGCTCGAGATCTATCCAAGCGAGAGCCTCCAGCCGCCGAGCGCTCGTCACTGGTTCGGAACGGACAACCTCGGGCGCGACGTGTTCAGCCGCGTCCTCCACGGAACGCGGTACTCACTCGTTCTGGGGCTCCTGGCGATCGCGATCTCGGGGACGTTCGGGGTCCTTTTCGGATTGATCGCCGGCTACGCGGGCGGGAAGACGGACGCACTCATCATGCGGATCGTCGACGTCGGCCTAGCATTTCCGTCGGTCCTGCTCGCACTTCTCGTGATTAGCATCATCGGCCCAGGGCTCACGAGCATCGTATTGGCGATCGGTATTTCGTCTACGCCGCCGTTCGTCCGGATCGTCCGGGGATCGGTCTTGGTCATCAAGGAGCTGACGTTTGTCGAGGCGGCGCGCGCGATCGGCGTTGGGAAGCGTCGGATTATTCTGCGGCACATCCTCCCGGAGGTCTTCGCCCCCGCGCTGACAATGGCGACGCTCGGCCTGGCGAACGCGATCTTCGCAGCGTCGTCGCTCAGTTTCCTCGGCTTCGGTGCGCGACCACCGACGCCCGAGTGGGGCGTTCTCGTCAGTGCGGCTCGGCACCAGCTGCGCGCAGCGTGGTGGATCTCGACGTTCTCCGGGCTGGCGATCATGCTCTCGGTTCTGTCGATCAACACCCTGGGCGACGGCCTGCGCGACATCCTCGATCCGAAGCTTCGGGGAAAAATCTGACGGGATGCGACGCATTGCGATTCGCGCGGCGATTGTGGATCTAGCCTAGATCTCGATCAGGTCCCGCCGGAACGCGGTCAGACAATCGACGCCGTCGCGCGTCACGGCGACGTCGTCCTCGATCCGCACACCCCATTGACCGAATCGGTAGATCCCGGGCTCGATAGTGAAGACCATTCCGGGCTCGAGGAGGCGGGATTCTCCCGCGGCAATCCGCGGCGGCTCATGAACATCGAGCCCGAGCCCGTGACCGGTCCCGTGTGTGAACGTCTCGCCGAAGCCGGATCGCTCGATCACTTCCCGGGCGGCGCGATCGACCGCCTCGGCGGAGACGCCCGGCTGGACGGCGGCCCGTCCGGCCTCGTTCGCAGCGAGGACGATCTCGTAGATGCGATGAAGATCGCCGTCGGCGCGTCCGATAACCACCGTTCGGGTGATGTCGGCCGTGTAGCCGCGATAGCGCGCGCCGATATCGAAGATGATCGGGTCCCCACTCTGCACCGTCCGATCCATGGAGATCGGATGTTGAAGCGCCGTGCGCGGACCGGAGACGACGATCGGATCGAACCCCCATCCGTCCGCGCCGGCGCGCAGCGTCTCGACGAGAAAGCTGTTTCGGATGTCGATCTCCGTCATTCCCGGCCGGATTCCGTTGAGGGTCGCCTCAAGGGCTCGCTCGGTGATGCGCGCCGCTGTGCGCAGCGCCTCGATTTCGTCGGGCGACTTGCGGAGCCGCAGATCGGTCAAGACAGCATCAGCCGACTCGATACGCGCCCCCGGTGTGGCCGCCTGCAACGCGAGGAACTCCTGGAATCGAAGCCCGATCGACTCGACGCCGAGCTGGGCACGGTCGAGGTCGAGCACGGTCGCGAGCCGGACGAATGCCTCCCGGTATCCGGCCTCGTTCCGCTCATACAGAACGTACTCGGCTGCGTACGGCATCTCAGCCTCGACCGTCGGATGTTCGAACGCCGGGAGCAGAAGCGTCGGCGGCTTCTCGGATCCCGCTGCCGGGAGGAAGAGGACGCACGTCAGCGTGTCGACGAACTTCTCGATCCCGGTATAGTAGCGGAAGTTCGCCCCCGGGAGGAGTGCGCATCCGTCGAACCCGCTCTTCGCGAGGGCCTCTCCCAGACGAGCCACTCGGTCACCGTGAAGGCTCATAGTCGATCTCTCCTCCTTCACCCGTGTCATCGCGACGGAACGCAGACGAGATCGCGCTGGGGGTTCGTCAGACAACGCGCGCCATCGTCAGTCACCAGGACATCCTCCTCGAGGCCGATCGGTGGCGCTTCGCCGTTCGTCGTCCGCCCGTAGATGAATGGCTCGACGGTGAAGACGTTGCCGGCCTCGAGCGGGATCTTCCCCTTCTCGCCGTACCGGGGGACGAGCGGAGAGAGGAGACCGCCTCCATCGTGCGCCCGCCGGCCGATCTGGTGCCCCAGCGCGTTCGGGTACGGATCGATTCCGTGGGCGATCATGTGATCGCGGGCGATCTTGTCGATCTCCCAGCCGAGCTTACCGGGCGCGATCGCGGCGATCGCCTTGTGGGTTGCGTCCCGGGCGATCTCGAACCGCCGGCGGAACGAATCTGGTGGCGCGGATTCCCCGTCGGCCAGCAGGTAGTACGTCCGGGTGAAGTCGGACGTGTAACCCTGCACCGTGACCCCCATGTCGACGATCATCACGTCCCCCGCGCGCAGCGCATTCGAACCCGGGAAGCGATGCCCGACCCCCATGTACCCCGCGGCGACGATCGCGCTCTCACCGAACGCCGCCGAGGTCCCGTAGTGGACCTGGCGCGACCGGATGAACGCGCCAACCTCGATCTCGGTCATCCCGGGGCGGGCGAACTGCGCGATCTCCTCGAAGATCCGCTGCGTGATCTCAATCGCGCGCTCGAGCCGCCGCAGCTCCTCGGGCGACTTTCGCGCCCGAAGAGGGATCAGGAGCTCGGCCGATGAGACGACGCGGCGTTCCAGGCCAGGATCGCCGATCAGCTCTCGAATCCGCCGGAAGAGACCGTACGTCAGCCCGTCCACGAGAGAATCGTCGCTCGAATAGTTCAGAGCGATCGTCCGGGGAGCGAGCCTCCTGTAGACTGTCTGGAACGGATCTGTGATTCCGTCGAGTCCGTAGGAGACCACCTCGCCGAAGGCGCCGGTCTCCTCGATCGCATCGCGATCGTAGTTCGCGACGATGGCGATCTTCCGCCCGTCCCTGGCGAAGAAGAACGCCGACTCCCCCACCATCGGGTACCCAGCATAGAGGACGGTCGACGGATCGCTCCCTTCTCGACAGAAGACGATCCAGCAATCGCCCTCCATCTCCGCAAGCAGGCCGTCGAGCTGGGATTGCTTCTCCGCGATCAACCTCAAGTCGTCCGAATTCACTGCAACACCTCCGAATCGTCCGTTCCGTCGATCAGCCGACGGGCTTTCAGTGCGGGCATATGGATTCCTCCTTGGGGAAGCGACGAGGATGAGGTGGAGCACACGAGCCGCTCCGACAGACGAATCGGCCAACTCGATGGAACGGGACCGCGTGCGCAGGAGTCGGATGGCTCGCTAATCGCCGTTCGTCCGCTGGCTGCGGAGGGCGTCGGTGACTTTGTTCGCGATCCGCCTGACGATCTCGGCGTACTCCTCGACTCGCTCCACACGGATCCGACTGGTCGGCCCGGTGATCGAGATCGCGGCGATGACTCGGTCGCTCGCATCGAGGATCGGAGCGGCGATGCACCTCCCACCGGGTTCGGCTTCCTCGTCGTCGAGCGAGAATCCCCGCTCGGCAACTGTCGCGATCTCTTTGCGCAGCTGCGCCGAATTCACGATCGTGTTCTCGGTCAACCGCGGCAGGCCATGGTCCGAGATCAGTTGGTCGAACTGCTCCTCCGTGAACGAGGTGAGGAGCACCTTCCCGACAGCAGTGCAGTGCAGCTGGAGTTCGGAGCCGATCGGGGGGACGCCGCGGATGATGCTGTCGGTCAATACCTGGGCGAGGTAGACCGCCCGCGTCCCCTCGAGAACAGCGAACGACGCGGTCTCCCCCGTCGCTCTGCTGAGCTGCTCCAGGTACGGGTGGACGATCCGCTCGAGATCGAACTGACGCTCCGCCGCTTTGCCGAGGTGAATAAGCCCCCAGCCGAGCCGGTAGCGGCGAGTCCGGGGATCCTGGTATACCGCGTTGTGACCCCGCATCGTGTGCAACAAACGAACGAGAGTGCTCTTGGGAAGCTTTGTCTGAGCGGCTAAGCTCGCCAAGTCGATGTCGTGCTCCGCCTGAGCCAGGGCTGCGAGCACCGTCAACGCCTTGTCCACCGCCCGGACCGTCTGTCCGCTCGATTCGTTCTGATCCGCTCTCATGCTCTCCTTGCGATCCTTTGGACGATTCTACGCTCGGTCTCTTGCGAACGCAATGGGATCGACCGCCTGTCCTCGAGAAGCGTCGCTGTGCGGGGGACGGGAAGCTCGCCATGCGGCGCCTATGGAGCAGCCGGCGAGGCGTACAGACCGCGCTTGGAGTGCCGGACACCAAGATCGACGAGGGCTTCAGCGACCTTTAGGGTGACGCTCGTCGGGTCGAGGACGACCACGCCCAGACGGCGCTCGATCTCCTCCGCGTAACCTGTCATCCCGGCGCAACCGAGGACGAGGACCTCGGCGCCGTCGGCCTCGACTGCGGCTCGCGCCACGTCGACGATCCGATCCTTCGTCCGCGAGGGGTCGGACTCCGTCTCGAGCACCGTCAGCCCGAGCGCTCGAACCGACGCGCACGAGGTCTCGGCTTTGAACCGACGCACGTCTTGTTCCTTGCTCGCAATCCGTGTGTCAAGCGGCGTCAGGATCGTGAACTTGTGCCCGAGCATCGCGGCCACGTGCAGCGTGGTCTCCTGGATCCCCAGGACGAGCGCGTCGGACTGCTCACGAGCCGCCTCGAGTCCGGGATCGGAGAAGCAGGCGATGATGATCGCATCCACGCCGTCCACATTCGCCGTCCTCACGAGCCGCAGCAGATGCGGAACCGCCTCCGCCCCGTCGCTCGCCGACTGGATCGAGAGCGGCGCGCCTTCCGTTCGGACGACCATCAATCGGGTGTCAGCTCGCTTGACGGGTTCCAGCGCATTGCGGATCGAATTGGTCATCTCCGCCGAGCTGTTCGGGTTGATGACGTACAGATTCACGCTTCCTCCCTCCTGTTGAGCAGGGTGCGGCCGGCTCGGAACGCGGCCCGATTCAGGTCTTCGTAACGCGGGGGAACGCGGCGCAGCGCGACCGACTCCCAGAGAGCCGGTTCGACATCGAGAAGGGTCGAGAACGCTCCGAGCAGGACGACATTTGCGACGCGCGGATTCTTCAGCTGAGCGGCTAGGCCTGTCGCGTCGACGAAGTGGACGACCGACGCCGCCTCTCGAAGCGCTCGCTCGATCTCATCCCGCGTGGGATAGCGCGCGTCCCCGCTCGAGACCGAGATCGGGACGATCGGGTGCGTGTTGCAGACGACGATGCTCTCCCGACGGAGGAACGGGATCGCCCGCATCGCTTCGAGCGGCTCGAACGCCAGCATACAGTCGACCTCTCCCTCTTCGATGACGGGGGACGCGATCCGTTCGCCCCAGCGGACGTGGCTCAGAACGCTCCCGCCGCGGACCGCAAGGCCGAGAACGTCGGACTTCTTGACGTCGCAGCCGCTCCGGATCCCAACCTCGGCCAGTATGTCACTTGCCAGGAGCGTGCCTTGCCCGCCGACGCCGGCGACCAAGAAGTTCAGCACCTTCATTCCTCTTCCTCCTCGCGACGTTCCGGTCCGCGGATCGCGCCGGTCGGGCAGACTTGGCGGCAGAGATCGCACCCGACGCAGAGCGTCGCGTCGATCTCTGCTTTGGCTCGGTCTCGATTCTCTGTCGACGCCGCCTTGACAATCGCAGGACAGCCGAGGCGGAAGCACGTGCCGCACGCGGCGCAGGCGTCGGATGCGACGGTGTAGGCGGGGGAGGATGGTACGGAGATCTGCACGCAGAGCCCCTCTGTGATGAGGACGGACGGACCGTCGGCATCGAGGCATTCGTCGAGTCCCGCCTTCACCGCCGTCATGTCGAATGCGTTCACCGTGCGAACTGTCTCCACGCCAATCGAGCGGACGAGCGGCTCGATCGGAATCCGCACGGCATCGCCCCGGAGCGACCACCCGGTTCCGGGGTGATCTTGGTGGCCGGTCATCGCGGTCGTTCCGTTATCCATGATGATCGCTACCCCTCGACTTCGGTTGTGAACCATATTGGCGAGAGCCGGCATCCCCGAATGGAAGAACGTCGAATCCCCGATCGTCGCGACGGCGCGCTCGGGGAGCCCGGCGATCGCCATCCCGTGGAGCACCCCGATGCTCGCCCCCATGCATCCCATCGTGTGCTGCGCGTTGAACGGCGGGAGGCACCCGAGGTTGTAGCAGCCGATGTCGCCGGCGACTGGGATCTTCATCTGGGCGAGCCAGTAGTAGGTCGATCGGTGCGGGCACCCGGCGCACAACACGGGGGTCCGTTGAGGAAGACCGACTGGGGGAGGGGCGGAGACCGCCGCCTCCCGCCGTTCGATCAGCCCAGCCTCCGCCGAGAGACGTGACAACGTCTCCGGCAGAAGCTCGCCACAAGGAGGATAGATGTCTTTTCCCGTCACGTCGATTCCCATCGCGCGGATCGACTCCTCGAGGAACGGGTCGAGCTCTTCGACCACGATCAAGCGATCGACTCCATCCGCGAACGCTCGGATCGCCCGCTTCGGGAGCGGATAGGTCATCCCGAGCCTCAGGAACGACGCGTTCGGGAAGACTTCGCGAGCGTACATGTACGTGATCCCGCTCGTGATGACCCCGAGGGATCGGTCGCCCCGCTCGATCCGGTTGAGCGATGTCGTCTCCGCCCATTCGCCGAGGTCAATCAGCCGCTGCTCGACGATCGGATGGCGCTTCTTCGCCCACATCGCGGTGCAGACGTACTTCTCCCGGTCGCGGACGAACGGCCCGACCGTCTTGGGGACCGTCATGCGTTCCCCCAACTCGACCGCGCTCTTGGAGTGCGAGACCCGCATCGTCGTTCTCACCAAGACGGGGGTGTCGAACTGCTCGGACAGGTGGAACGCGGCGACGACGAAGTCCTTCGCCTCCTGGCTGTCGGCCGGTTCGAGAAGCGGGATCTTCGCGAGCTTCGCGTACCACCGGTTGTCCTGCTCGTTCTGGGAGCTGAACATCCCTGGATCGTCGGCCGTGACGACGACGAGTCCAGCGGATGATCCGGTGTAGACCGTGTAGAGGAGCGCATCGGAGAGGACGTTCATCCCGACCTGCTTGGTCGTCACAAGCGACCGTCGGCCCGAGTAGGCGGCGCCGGCGGCCGCGTCCATCGCGACCTTCTCGTTCGTCGACCATTCGGCGTAGATCGCGTCCTTGTAGTCGGCCGCGATCGCCTCGAGGATCTCCGAACTCGGCGTTCCCGGGTAGCCGGTGGCGACCTGAACTCCCGCTTCGTACGCGCCGCGGGCGATCGCCTCGTTCCCCGACAGCAGCAACTTCGACATCCCGTCCTCCTCCCGCCGCAACGTCACCGTCGCCCTCCGACTTCGACCAGCGCGTCGACGGCGACCACGCCCTCGCCCTTCGGAAGGACGAGGAGCGGGTTGATGTCGATCGCGACCAGCCGTCTATCCGCGGCCTCCGCGAGGCGGCCGACTGCCAGAATCGCCTCGATCAGCGCTTCGTCATCCCCGGGCGGCCCGCCGCGATGGCCGGCGATCAACCGGCCGACGACCGTTCGTTCGATCATCCGCCTTGCTTCGCGCCGGGTGACTGGCGGCACGGCGAGGGATCGATCGCCGTGCCACTCGACGAGCCGCCCCCCGGCCCCGAAGACGACGACCGGTCCGAACGCCTCGTCGCGCGAGACGCCGAGGATCACCTCGGCGACGGCGGTCGTGACCATCCGTTGAACGAGCACGCCCCGGATCCTCGCTCCCGGGGCCGCCCGGCGGGCCCCGGCGACGACCGCGTCGAACGCCTCCCGGAGCGCCTCGGGCCCGGTGATTCCCGTGCGCACGGCGCCCGCGTCGGTCTTGTGCGGCACATCGGGCGAGACGACTTTCACCACGACCGGATACCCGATCCGGCCAGCGGCCTCGGCGGCCTCCTCGAGCGATTCGCACACCGCGTAGGGGGGGTACGAGAGCCCCCATGCGGAAAGAAGACGCTGGCTTTCGATCTCGTCGAGCGTTCGCGGACCCTCCGGGAGGATCAGCGGCGCCGGCCGCTCGTCGGCCGCGAGCGGAGCGCTCTCGAACCGGGAGTAGGCGATGAGATGTGAGACCGCTCGCAACCCCGGCGTCGTCCCCTGAAGGAGGGGAACCCTCCCATCGGAGAAGCCCCCCCGGAGCGTCTCGTCGAGTCCCCCCGATACGTGGCTGATCCCCACGATTGGCATCCCGGTGCGCCGGCGAGCCGCAGCGGCGGCGCGCGCAACGGCCGAGAACTGGTCGACCTGACCCGGGGAAAGCCCTCGCGGCGCGTCCTGGGAGACAACAAGTAGATCGATGTCTTCATTGACTGCCGCATCGATGCACGCCTCGTACGTCTCCTCGATCCGGCCGCTCCCCCAGGCATCGAGCGGATTGGCGATCTCAGCGTACTCCGGGAGCACCCGCGCGAACGCCGCACGCGCCCGGTTCGACCAATCGGGGAACTCCAGACCGAGACCGCGAGACAGATCTCCGATGAGGCCGATCTCCCCGCCGGAGACCGCGAGCATTCCGACACGGTTCCCGCGTGGAAGGTCCGGCCCCAACGTAGCGAACGCCTCCGCCGTCTCGAGCATTTCGTCGAGATCGTTGACCCGGATTACGCCGTGCTTCTCGAAGATCGCGTCGCATACCGCGTCAGCGCCAACGAGGGCGCCAGTGTGCGCCGCCGCCGCGCGGCGTGCCGTCTCCGACCGCCCGACCTTCAAGACAACGAGCGGTTTCCCGAGCGATCGGGCGAGTCGGGCGGTCTCGACGAAGCGAGCCGGTCGGCGGAACTCCTCGATGAACGCCAGGACGACGTCGGTCTCCGGGTCCTGCAGCAGGTACTCGAGGTAGTCCGTGCTGTCCAATACCGCCTCGTTCCCGCTCGAGATGAGAAGGCGGAATCCGATCCCGCGGGCGCTGTTTGCGAGCGCCATGCAGATCGACCCGCTCTGGGCGACGACGCTGACCGGTCCGGGGCGGAGCGACGGCGAAAGCGGCGCGCTGAACGCTGCGCTGTGGGCGACCGGGTTAGCGTACCCGACGCAGTTCGGGCCGCAGAACGCGATGCCGTATCGGCGGCAGATGTGCTCAATCCGATCCTGTAAGACCTTTCCGGCGGGTCCAGCCTCGGCGAATCCGCTCGCGAACGCCCATGCGCCGCGGGCGCCGATGGCGCCGGCCTCTTCGAGGACGTCCGCGACGCGATCGCGTCCGAGCAGGACGGCGACGGCCTCGATCTCTCTCCCATCCTCGCGGGCCGCGGACAGGGAGGGATAACAACGGCGACCATTGATCTCGGCGCGGTTCGGGTTGACCGGGACGATCGTCCCGGCGTACCCGAGTTGTTCGAGATTGTCGAGGACCTGTCGTCCGGGACCCGGACGATCCGACGCGCCGACGATCGCGATCGACGCGGGAGCGAGAAGGGATCCGACTCGATCTGCGAGAGGCGCTTCGTTCATCCGACCCTCTTTCTCCGGCGCAGCTCTACGGTATGCCCGATGGATGCTCCCGCTCGGCGGACCGACCGAAGACTGGTGCCGCTCGCGACAAGCAGCGACCCCGAGGCGATCGTACGAGCGTCATTCCGTACTATGGAATACCTTTCCATATGGGCTGAGAGTCTAGCGGGCCAAAACGCCCCCGTCAAGCCGGAAACGAGCTGGCGGGCGGCGTCGCGGGACCCCGACGGGCATGGACGGATCAGGCGTTCTGGTCGACGTGGTGCCGCCAGCGATCGAGCGCCCATTCGATCGGCGGGTGCACCGATGCCCCCTGCGATACGAAGTACTTGTTGATTGTCTCGATGTCTCGGACCAACAGGGAGAACGCGTCAGGGTTGTAGCGCGGGTCGACCGATTGCGGGAAGTCGATGATCGTCAGCCGTCCGTCCCAGTAGAGGATGTTGAACGCCGATAAGTCGGCGTGGATCCGGTGGTGTCGGAGGAAGAGGTCGACGTTCCAGAAGATCCGCCTGTAGAGAGCCCCAGCCTCTTCGGGCTCGAGACGAACGGCGCTCAGCATCGGCGCCGGGGCGCCGGCGTCCCCGATGTACTCCATTAGGATGACGGGGCCGTTCCGTTCGTAGATCTCGGGGACGTCGGCTCCGACGTCCCGCAGGAGCGCGAGGGTTCTCTCCTCGTGGGCGATCCAGGCGTTGAACTTGTGGATCCGGGACCGCCGAGTCTTCTTGCCAAGCGCCCGCAGGATACGGGCATCCGGGCGGGCGCCGCGCTCTCGCCCGCGTTGGTAAACGGCGTCTCGCTGGAAGCTGCGGATCTCGTAGGGTCGGTAGACCTTCGCGGCGACGAGCCGCCCGTCGAGGGGTTCCCCAGACCGGCAGCAGTAGACGACGGCTTCCTTCCCGCTCTTGATCGGCCGGATTACCTCGATGATCGTCCCATCCTCGAGCAGCGGGTCGAGGCTCGAGAGGAGCTCCTCTTCGACCGTGCGGTCCTCCGCCGGGCCGCGGACCCTCGGCCGCTTCGCCCGATCGGACTCGCCGCGCTCGTAGGTGTCGTCGATCGCCGCCTCCTCCATTCGATCCGCCGATTCCCGTGAGTATATCCGCCCCCGGTCGATCGAGCCGTCCCGATCCGCCACCCGCCCGGGGCCGGTGGCCGGTTGACAACGACGTCCTGCCGGGTATCCTATTCGTGCAATATTGTGCAATAATGAACGAATACGGAGGACCCCGATGCGACAGACTCCCCTCTCGCGGATCGGCAAGGCGCTCTCGCACCCGGCGCGCATCCGGATGATCCGGATGCTCGAGGACGGCGAGCGGTGCGGGTGCGAGTTCGCGCCGGTGATCGGGCTCGACCCGTCGGTCGTCTCGCGCCACCTCGCCGCGCTGGCACGGGCCGGCCTCGTCGCGTCGCGACGTGATGGGGTTCGCGTGATGTGGTCGCTGGCGAATCCGGAGATCCTCGGGGTCTTGGAGAGACTCGCCGAGCTGACCGGCGAAACGGTGGTGAACAAGTGAAACGAGAGCTTCGAATCTTCGCAATCATTGCGGGAGTCTTCCTGGCCGCGTATCTGATTCCGCTGTCGAGTCCGACGGTGCGAAGCGCGATCATGGAAGCGTTCTACATGCTCCAGGAGTACGCGCGCGAGCATGTGCTCCTCTGCCTCATCCCCGCCTTCTTCATCGCCGGGGCGATCGCCGTGTTCGTCTCGCAGGCGAGCGTCATCAAGTACCTCGGCGGGCGGGCGAGGAAGCTCGTCGCCTACGGCGTCGGCTCCGTCTCCGGCGCGATCCTCGCCGTCTGTTCCTGCACCGTGCTTCCATTGTTCGCAGGAATCTACAAGCGAGGGGCCGGCCTGGGGCCGGCGATCGCGTTTCTCTACTCGGGGCCCGCGATCAACATCCTGGCGATCATCCTGACCGGTAGGATCCTGGGGCTTCAGTTCGGGCTCGCGCGAGCGATCGGCGCGGTGGTGTTCGCGGTCGTGATTGGCCTGGCGATGCAGTTCCTGTTCCGCAAGGAGGAGGCAGAGAAGCAGGAGGCGGCGATGATTGCGCCGGTTCCGGAGGATGGCAAGCCGATCTGGAAGACGGCAATCCCCGTGGCGGTGATGATTCTCTTCCTCGTCTTCGTCAACTGGGGCAAGCCGGGGACGCTCACGATCGAGACGACCACCGGCGAGACGATCGTCGCGACCCGCGCCGGGGAGACGAGCGACGAGGTGCTGATCAAGCGCGCTGGGGTGGAGGGGATCGTCGCGATCCCCAAACCCGAGATCGCGTCGATCGAGTATGCGGCGTCCCCGTACACAGCGATCTACCAGAGCCGCTTCTACATCGCCGGGGCGTTTCTCATCCTCCTGATCGTCCTCATGAGTCTGTGGTACAGGAAGGACGAGACCACGGCGTGGGGCGCGTCGACGTGGTCGTACGCCAAGCTGATCCTGCCGTATCTGTTCGGTGGCGTCCTCGTCGCCGGGTTCCTCCTCGGCCGGCCGGGGCAGACGGCGCTGATCCCGCCGGATTGGATCGCCCGCGCGGTCGGCGGAAACGGCTGGGGCTCGAACTTCGTCGCCAGCATCGCCGGGGCGCTGATGTACTTCGCCACGCTCACCGAGCTGCCCATCCTTCAGGGCCTGTTGGGCTCCGGGATGGGTGACGGTCCGGCGCTTGCGCTTCTTCTTGCCGGCCCGGCCTTGTCGCTTCCGAACATGCTGGTGATCCGCAAGATTCTCGGGACGAAGAAGACGTTGGCCTACATATCGCTCGTTGTCATCGCGGCGACGCTGACCGGGAAGCTCTTTGGGGCGATCGTCTAGAGAGGGGTTCAGATGCCCATTTCTTGCTGCAGTGGGAAGAAGACGAGGTTGCTGTTCGCCTGTTCTGGCGGATCGGATGTCGGGGAGCTTGCCGACCGCGCATGCCGCAATCTAGCCGAGCGGGGGCACGGCGACATGTATTGCCTCGCCGGCATCGGCGGGGGGATCTCCGGTATCGTGAAGACGACCGAGACGGCCGACGAGCTGGCGGCAATCGATGGTTGCCCGGTGAGCTGCGCTGCCGCCACTTTGAAGCGCGCAGGCTTCGATCGATTCGTGCACTTTGTGGTCACCGAGTGCGGATTCCAGAAGGGGAGCACATCGGTCACTTCAGAGGCGCTTGACCGCATGGTCCGCGCGGTTGAGGCGCAATTGAGCGATGGGGGGAACGTTCGTTGAGGAAGATGATGCGGGATGGAGCGGGGTTCCCACTCGGCTTCCTCCTTCTCCTGGTGCTCGCGATGACTCTCGCTGGGTGCACGGGGAATGGCGGCAGCGATGCCGCGACCCCAGTTGACTCAGCCTCTGGAGAGACGAATCCGCCCGTGGTGGCTGTGGAAGCGGATCATGCAGAGAACGGAGTGGACGCTGGCTTGGACGGGGCCGCAACAGAACCCGGCACGGAAGCTGACACTACGGACCCAGGGAATCACCCTGGGTCGACGGACGGACCTGCAAGTGGCCCGGCGGACGCGCCTGGAGAGGTCGATTCCGACGCGGGTACCGACACTGCAACTGCGGTAGAGGATTCTGAAGAACCATTGCCGTTCCTCATCGATCTCGGAGCGACCAAGTGCATTCCGTGCAAGATGATGGCCCCGATCCTCGAAGAGCTTGCGGAGACGAAGAGTGACTACTTCGACGTCATCTTCTACGACGTCTGGGAGGATCGATCGAAGGCTCAGGAATTCGGGATCCGGGCGATCCCTACACAGATCTTCTATTCCGCAAGGGGCCAGGAATTGTTCCGCCACGAGGGCTACTACTCGCGGAAGCAGATCCTCGACAAATGGCGCGAACTCGGAGTGGACGTTGGAGAGTGAGAACGATGGGGGAGCTATTCGCTGGCCTTTCGCAGGCACTGGAAACAAGTGCGCTGCTGGCCCTTGGCGCGGCTTTCGCGTGGGGTATTCTGAGCATCCTCTTGAGTCCGTGCCACCTGGCGAGCATCCCGTTAGTCGTCGGTTACATCGGAAGGCAGGGGCCTGTCTCCACACGGCGATCGATCGGCGTGTCGGTCACCTTCGCGATCGGCATCCTCATGACGATTGCGGCCGTCGGGGCGATCACCGCGGGGGCGGGGAGGATCATGGGGGACGTCGGCCGGATCGGCAACTTCGTCATGGCCGGGGTCTTCGTGTTGGTCGGGCTGTACCTCTTGGACGTCATCCGCATCTCGTGGGCGTCTTCAACGGGGAAGAAACTGCGAATGGGCGGGCTCCCCGGTGCGCTCGTTCTCGGCCTTCTGTTCGGTGTCGCGCTGGGGCCGTGCACGTTCGCCTACATGGCGCCGATGCTCGCGGTGACGTTCGATCTGGGAACGACGAATCTGTTCTTGTCTCTCGGCGTGCTTCTTGCGTTCGGCCTGGGGCACTGTGCGGTGATCGCGGTCGCCGGTGCCTCGATGGGAGCGGTCCAGCGCTATCTCAATTGGAATGAACGCAGTGGGGCCATCCAATGGTTGAAGCGCGTCTGCGGCGTGCTCGTCATCTTGGGCGGCGTCTATCTCGTCTACACGGCGCTCTAGCGTGAGATGGAGAGGAGAGATGAGATGACGTGGACGATCGATCGGGAGAGCCGCATCGACTGTGGTCGGTGCATCGACGCATGTCCAATCGGTGCACTCGGTCGTGTCGAGGAGAAGATCGTCTTGCTGGACTCGGAAGGCTGCACCGGCTGCGGGATATGCGCCGACCAATGCCCTGTCGCGGCGCTCCGGATCGAGCGCGGAGGTCGCGAGCAGAGACCTACGGACGGGAGGACCGGGTCGGCTGAGTTGCGGGACCTGTCCGCAGAGCTAGCCGAGATCCTCAAGCTGGAGAGCTGCCCCATCGCAGTCCAACTCGTGCGCGACGGAGACGGCGTCCCGGACGGCGTGGCATCGGCACCGGAACCCCTCCGCCACTGCCAGGCGATTCACCGAGGTTCCTCCGGTGAGGCGTGGTGGATCGACGTCGCTCACCAGGTGTGTTTCGCCGCTCGAGCTGCGCTGGGTATGGCTTCACTTCCGGAGAAGGTTGCCAACGGCCAGATTCCCTATGAACATGGACTGGCCGCCTCCCAGGAGGTGGCGGCTCGGATCATGGCGGAGATTCCCAAGCTGCGCCCGGGAACGGTCGTGGGGGAGATCGTCGGCGCACTCGATCGGTTTCCGACGACCCCGGAGGTCGTAATCTTGAAGGCAACGCCATTTCAGGCCATGTGGATGGCCAACGCCCTTCTCTTCGATACGGGAGGCCCGGGGGTAGACGCCACCTTTGCCGGGATGCAGGCGTCGCGCGCTGACGTGACCAGCGTGCCGATGATGTCCGGCCGAATGAATGTAAGCCCAGGCTGTTATGGGTGCCGGTCGGCCGGGGGGGCTTCGTCCGGAAGAAATGTACGTCAGATTGCCATATTCCCTCTTGTTGGGAGTTGTCGCAAACCTCAGGGGACTGAGAAAGGCGATGCGGAAGTTTCGCTGGACACGCATCTGACCAGAAAAGGGAAAGGGGAACGATGAAGATCGAAATCCTGGGTACAGGATGCCCGAAGTGCAAGGCGGCGACCGCGAATGCCGAGGCGGCGGTCGCGCAGCTCGGCGTCGCAGCGGAGATCGTGAAGGTCCAGGACCTCGCCGAGATCGCCTCCCGGGGCGTCATGATGACCCCGGCGGTCGCGATCGATGGGGAGATCAAAGCCGTCGGGAAGGTTCCGACGGTCGACGAGATCAAGGCGTGGCTCGCTTGATCGGCGGGCTGCGGACGAAGGGAGTCGACATGCGGCTGTTGGCGGAGTGGTTCCCGGAATTTGCGGGGAAGTTCGACGAGATCGACGAGATCTACCGCGAGAAGCGATCGATCGACGAAAAGACGTACCAGTTCATCTGTTTCGCCCTCTCGATCAAGAACCGGTCGAAGCCGTGTCTGTTGAAGCACTTCAAGGGGGCACTCGAGGCGGGCGCCACGTTGAAGGAACTCGCGTACATCATGGCGCTGACCTTCCGAGAGAGCGCCGGGGGCGACGACTGCTGGACGCACGACGCGCTCGGCGATGTGCAGCAGTTGATGCGGGAGAACATCCAGTGCTGCCCGAAGTAGCCATGAGGCGGAGCGATCCTCCCCGAGGAAGGAGGCGATACGGATGACGGCTCGTCTGTACATCCTGGTGGGAGTTCTGTTCTGCGCTCTGGGCGTCGCGGGCGTCGGGCAGACGATCTCTGTCGATGAGGCCGAATTCGTGTTCGATCCCGTGATGGAAGGCGCATTCGTCACGCACGTCTTCGTTCTGACGAACGTCGGCGGCAAGATATTGGAGATCGAGCGCGTGCGGGCGTCCTGCGGATGCACGGCGATGGCGTTGTCGAAGACGACCCTCGAACCCGGAGAATCGGTCGAACTTGAGGCAGTGCTCGACACGGTCGGCTACGGAGGGCGGGAGATCATCAAGACGATCTATGTGGAGTCAAACGATCCACGGACGCCGCGCTTGATACTCGCGATGAAGGGCGAGGTCCGAGCGCTCGCCCCCTACCATATCGCCGCCGGCGATGTGAACTACCTCCTCTACTTGGTGATCGATCTTCGGAGCCCGGAGGCGTTCGCGAACGGTCACTTGATGGGGGCGGTCAACATCCCGTTCAACGACCTGGGCGAGTGGATTCCGCATCTGCCGGAGAACGTCCTGATCATCGTCTACGATGAAGACGGGACGCTCGCGGATCTCGCGGCGCAGGCGCTCATCGACTTCGGACATCGAGACGCGAAGAGTCTTCTCGGCGGATTCGCGCAGTGGCGTGCGGGGTTCGGAGACCAGTTCGTCTGGCCACCGCAGCGAGGGCAGTGAGCCTGACGCGAGGAGGAGGCCGTCGATCTGCCGGATGGAAGGAGGTTGTCGTTGAACAGGATCATTGCAGTGACATGGGGCGTACTGGTTGCCGCCGGTCTTTGCGCATGGGCGGGCCCGCGATTGTCCGTCGATCAGGCCGTCTTTGACTTCGGGACGGTGACCGAGGGGGTCTCGGTGGTGCATACATTCGTCCTTCGAAACGTGGGGGACGCGCCGCTGACGATCCAGAGCGTGCGGGCGACGTGCGGATGCACCACGACCGCGCTCACCCGAAACCAACTGGCACCGGGCGAGAGCGTCGAGCTGACGGCGGTGCTCAGCACGACGGGGTATCGGGGCCGCATCACCAAGTCGATCACTGTCCGCTCGACCGATCCGCAGCAGCCTCAAGTCTCGCTCCGGATGACGGGGACGGTCAATCCGAAGCAGCCCTATCAGCTGCCGCTGGACGAGTTCCGCAGACAGATCATGCTCCTGATCGACGTGCGGCCGACCGACGAGTTCGCCGCGGGGCATCTGATCGGGGCGGTGAACCTCCCCCTGGACGACCTCCCGGCGCGCGCGCGCACGCTCCCCCGCGGGCTGTTCACGATCGTCTACGATCGGGACGGAACGCGGATCGAAGAGGCGGTCTCGCTGCTGCGGGCGAACGGCGTCCGCGACGCCTGGGGGCTTCAAGGGGGGATCGACGCATGGCATGCCCTCGCCTCCGGCCGGTACGAGGTCGCCGGCGCGCCGGCGGCGCCGGAGGTCTTCCTGGAGGACATCTCCGCGATCCGGCCGACGACGGCCACGGAATCGCTCATCACCGCTTACAACCTTCGCCGCTGGTTCTATGTGCTCGTCGACGTGCGGTCGACGGCGGCGTTCGCCCAGGGGCACCTGGCGGGGGCGGTCTCCCTTCCTGTGGAGACGGTGACGGGTGCGTCGACCTGGCTCCCCAATGACGCGAAGATCATCTTCTACGATCAGGACGGTTCGACGACCGACGCGATCGCGCAGCGGTTCATCGGCGGTGGGTTCTCCCAGGCGATGAGCCTCATGGGCGGACTGGACGGCTGGAAGCGCGTGTACGGCGGGCTCTTCCTGGCCGCGACGGGCGAATGACGGGTCAAGACACGGGCTCTCGCGGAGGGGCTCCGCGCCGCGCGGGCGCGCGACGGGCGGCTCTCCGATGGGGGCTCCTCGGCGCCCTCCTCGGGCTCGTCTCATGGTCCGCGGCGGCGACCGACCTTGTCGTGTTCTACGAGGAAGGGTGCCCGCACTGCACGCGCGTCGAGGCGTTTCTCGATCGAATCGCGCCCGATTACCCGGATCTCACGATTCATCACTACGAGATTCACGATCGAGATGCCCAGGGGCTCCTCGATCGTCTGCTGTCCGCGTACGACGTCGGGCTGGGGGCGGTCCCCATCCTGTTCGTCGGAGACGTGGCGGCGGTCGGCGGGACGTACTACGGCCTCTACGAGACGCCGTACGCGCCGGCAGGCCGGGCGGAGGAAATGGCTCTCCAACAGGCGATCGACCGAGCGATCGCCGCGGGCGGGCCGTCGCCTCTGGAGCGGGCGAAGTCGGCGAGCGATGGGTCGATCGCGCAGCGGCTGACGCTGCCCGCAATCATCGTCGCTGCCGCGCTCGACTCCGTGAACCCGTGCGACTTCGCAGTGCTCGTCCTCCTCCTCGGGACGCTGCTCGTCATCGGAAAGCGGACGAAGGTCATCTGGGCAGGGCTCGCGTTCAGCGCTGGGATCTTCGTCGCCTACTTCACCTTGGGTTTCGGGTTGTACTCGCTGCTCGGGCTCACCGTCGGGACCCGATCGTTCCGGGAGCCGTTCATCCTCGCAGTCTCGGGCCTCGCGATTCTCATCGGCCTGTGGGAGATGAAGGATCTTCTCTGGTACGGGAAATGGTTTTCGATCGAGGTTCCCGAGAAGTGGAAGCCGTCCGTCAAGAAGTTCACCTCGTCGGCGGTCACGATCCCCGGCGCGTTCGTCGTCGGGCTGTTGGACTCGCTGTTTCTCGCGCCGTGCACGTCCGGCCCCTATATCGTGATCCTGACGCTGCTCTCTCAGACGTCAACCCGCCTGCAAGGCGCGGCGTATCTTCTGATCTACAATCTGATCTTCATCCTGCCGATGATCGCCATCACGCTCGCCGTCCACTTCGGGTTTACCACGACGGCGCGCGCGGAGCGTTGGCGCCAAGCGAAGCTGGGCAAACTCCACTTCGTCACCGGGCTCGTCATGGTCGCCCTGGGAGTGGGGATGATCATCGGCGTGCGGCTCGGGTACCTGTGATCCCCCGGGGCGGAAGCCGATATCTCGGCCGGAGCCCGCGGGAGGAAAGGAGTCTTGATGAGACGATTCGGTGCTAGCGTTCTGTGGCTGGCAGTCGTTGCTGGTACGTTCGGGCTCTCCGGAGCCTGCGCCGACGTGCGGGTTGAAAACGTATCCGGGCGCGTGATCATTGCTCCCGAGTTCTACCGGGAGACGCGCGATGGCACGGTCCCGTTGGAGTTCCCGGCATACCCGGGTGACAGCGGAATCAAGTCGGCGGATTGGTTCGATGCCCGCATCACGGCGCATCCGGGGGACACGATCCTGCTTGAGGGCGGGGTCTACGACATGGCCCTGTGGATCTTCACCCCGGACGTCCGCATCGTCACCGCGCCCGGCTCCGAGCGGCGGGCGGCGATCCAAGGAACGCTCGAGATCGACGCGGACAATGTGGTGATCGAAGGGATCGACGTGATCGGACCGCACGCACACCGATACCACTCCGGGGGACACGGGATCGAGATCAACCGGGTATTCGTCAATCGGATACTGATCAAGGACTGCCGCATCGAACGAAACGATTGGATGGGGATCCACGTGATTGGCGCGCGGGGCGAGATCGAAGAGATCCGCGTTGTCGACTGCATCGTCGCTGACAATGGGAGCTTCGGGGTGGAGGCGCAGTCGGTTCGGCGGCTGATCATCGAGAACTGCACCATTACCGGGAACCGAGAAGGCGTTCATGCAGGCTCTCAGGTCGGCGAGCTGATCATCCTCGACAGCCGAATTAGCGGAAACCGCGATCACGATGTCTGGAAAAAAGAGTAGAGAGAATCGCGACGGGCCGGCCCGAGACGGCCGAAGAGGCCATTTCCTGGAACGGTCGATCCGGGGCGGGGCCGGAAGCGACTGCTGGACGAACGACGCGCTTCGTGACGTCGGGCAGGGGATGCGGGAGAATACCTGATGCGGTACGCGCTGAAGGACGGTGGAACGACGAGCGTCGACGGGGAACGGAGGTACACGATGCGAGGAAGCGTGATTCTACTGGCAATGTCCGCCTTGCTGTGGGGCAGCGCCGCCGGCGCCGCGGCGCCGCGGATCGAAGTCGATGCGATGACGCACGACTTCGGCGAGGTCGCCGAAGGCACCGCGGTGCGGCACACGTTCGTCCTCCGGAACGCCGGGGACGGGATCCTGTCGATCCAGCGGGTCTTCGCGGCCTGCGGGTGCACGACGACCGCGCTGAAGAAGCGGGAGCTCGCTGCAGGCGAGTCCGTTCCGCTCGAGGCGACGCTGGACACGGCCGGATTCCGGGGCGCGCTGACGAAGACGATCTCGATTCGCTCGAACGACCCGACGACGCCCGACATCACGCTCCGGATGACGGCGACCGTCGTCCCGCGGCCGGCCCACCAGTGGCCCGTCGGCGACCTGCGCTCAGGGATGCTGGTGATGATCGACGTCCGGTCCCCCGAGACGTACGCAGCGGGGCACCTGATCGGCGCGCTGAACGTCCCGATCGAGGAGCTCCCCGCCCGGGCGCTCGGGATCCCTGGCGACTTGTTCCTCGTCGTCTACGACGCTGACGGATCGCGCGTCGAGGAGGCGGTCTCGATCCTGCGGACCCGCGGTGTGCGGGATGCGTGGGGGCTGCGGGGCGGGCTCGATGCATGGCGCACCGCGTTCCCAAACCGTTACGAGATCGCCGGGGCGCCGGCCGGCGCCGAGCAGTTCATCTCCCCGATGGGGGCGAGCACACCGGCGGTCACATCTGCCGCGAGTCACTCGCTCGTGACGGTACACGACCTCTTCCGCTGGTTCTACGCGCTGGTCGATCTTCGATCCCCGGAGGCGTACGCCTCCGGCCACATCGCCGGCGCGGTCTCGATCCCGGCGGCCGGGGTCGGGGAGGCGTCGAAGTGGCTCCCGCAGAACGCGGCGATCGTCTTCTACGACGAGGACGCCGCGGGGAGCGATTCGACCGCAAGGCGGTTCATTGACGCCGGGTTCTCCCGGGCGAAGAGCCTTCTTGGTGGACTCGATGAGTGGAGGCGCCAGTACGGAGACCTGTTCCTCGTTCAGGTCGTCGAGTAGCCGCCCCGGCGGCGGTCACGTTGGCTCGACGAGCGCCTCGTGGGATGCCCGCAGCCAATCGATGATCCCGATCTGCTGCGGGCAGACTGCCTCGCAGGTCCCGCAGGCCACGCATCGGTCGGCGCGCTCCTCGGTGGGGAGCATCCGGTTGTAGGAGAACTGCGCCCGGCCCAGATCCTCGTACATCCGCAGATCGTTGTAGATCCCAAAGATCCGCGGAATCGCCACCCCGCTCGGGCAGGGGAGGCAGTACTTGCAGTCCGTGCACGGGATCGGCGAGAGGGATCGGTACGCCTCGCGGACGCGGTGGACGACAGCGAGTTCTTCGGGCGTGAGCGCCCCAACGCTCGCCCTCTTGGCGCTCTCCAGGTTTTCGATCACGTGCTCCATCGTCGACATTCCCGAGAGAACGACCGAGACCTCGGGGTGGTGCCATACCCATTGGAGCGCCCAATCCGCCGGCGTCCGTCGGACCGGAGCCGACGTCCAGATCCGCTCGACCTCCTGGGGCGGCGTGCGAGTCAGCTGCCCGCCGCGCAGCGGTTCCATCACGACGACGGCAAGGCCGCGGCCGGCCGCGTGCCTCAAGCCGCGCGTGCCCGCCTGGAAGTCGACGTCCATGTAGTTGTACATGATCTGGCAAAACGTCCAGTCGTAGGCGTCGACGATCTCCTCGAAGACCGGATAGTCATCGTGGAACGAGAACCCGAGGTGCCCGATCCGTCCGTCGGCGACCGCCTGCTCCGCCCGCGCAAGAATCCCGAGGTCGCGCAGCGCGTGCCATCGCTCGGCACCCAGGCCGTGGAGGAGGTAGAAGTCGACTCGCTCCGTCCGGAGCCGTTTGAGCTGCTCGTCGAGGTACCGGTCGAAGTCGTCCGTCGTCTCGACGAGCCACGATGGGAGCTTCGTCGCGAGCTTCACACGCGCTCGGTATCCGTCGCTGAGGGCGCGACCGACGAACGGCTCGCTCTGCTCCCGGTGGTACGGCCAAGCCGTGTCGACGTAGTTCACGCCCCCGTCGATCGCGGTCCGGATCATCTGCGTCGCAAGGTCCTCGTCGATTCGGGCCGGATCGCCGTCGATCGTCGGGAGGCGCATCGCGCCGAATCCGAGCGCCGAGGGGCGGTAGTCCAGCCGGCCGAACGTTCGGTACTCCATCGAGGGCTCCTTTCTTCTCCCGATCTTCGTAGAGCGGTTCCGATCATGCAAACGGGCCGCGGCCGGGGATCCCAGCCGTGGCCCGCATCGTGACTGTCCGGCCCGGATCAGCCGGTGATCGGCTCGCAGATCTCGACGATGTGCTTCTTCTGCGGATGGCTCTTCGGATCGTTCAAGTAGAGCTCGTAGCAGAGCCGGCTCGGGTCCGGCGCGTGCCGCTGCGCCGGCATCCACTTGCCGCACAAGCGATCCCACGCGGCCCCGTACTCCGACGCGTCGATCTCGACGTGCGCCACCGCGAATCGTCCGCCGGGGATCGTCATCGTCCGGACCTCCCCGTCGACCGGCGTCCCCTTCGGAACCGTGAGACACGCGTCGGAACGGAGCTTCGCCGGATCGACCGTCTTCGGGTCGTCGTGGTAGACGGCGAGGACCTCGGCCTCGCCGGATGCTAACAGCCCCGCCTTCCCCGCCCACGCGAACAGACGTTCGATCGCTTCCCCGATCTCGTGGTACGGCCCCACGTGTTGCACCGACGCGACGAACCGCTCGGGCAACGTCCGCACTTCTGCTTGGAACTTCATGGTATCTCTCCTGTCGATCGGAATGCCGTCAGCATAGCGTTTGGCGCCGGTCAACGACTCCACAGCTCGACCCGGTTGCCGACGTTGTCGAGGAACAGGGCGTACTGCCCGAACTTGTCGGAGATCCTCGTCTTCCCGACGAGCGTCCGACCGCCGTGATCGCCGATCTTCCGGAGCGCCGCCTCAATGTCGTCGACCTCGATATGGACGATCGGCCCCGCGTCCGACGGAGGATCGGCGTTCGGCCCTCCGTCGATCCCGCCACCGAACCCGTTTGGCGTGCGGAGCATCCCGTAAGTCTCGAACCCCGGGGACCGCTCGAACGTCCACCCGAAAGCCGACTCGTAAAACCGGATCGACGCCGGCAGATCGTCCGTGTGAAACTCAACGTGGCAGATGTCTCCGTGTGCCATCGGACCTCCCTTCCGGTCCGAGTATACCATCCGCCGCCGCCGGCGTGTTCAACGGATGCTCGGGGAGTGGCGAGGTCGGATCCCGGCGTTCGCCCGGTGGTCAAGAGAGACGATCGAGCAGTCACTGGCTGTCTTTCTGCCGCCGAAACGGGACTTGACACAGCCGCTGCGCGGATTGCGACATACGTCCCTGAATTCCAGGACTCCCGATCCGAAAGCGTTCAGCGCCCTTGGGTCGCCAGCTCGCGGCCCAACGTGGCCGCGTCGCGCACGAGCGCGTCGTTCCTCTCCGCGTCCCCGATCTTGGAGGCGCTCCCGTGGACGATCCGCATCCACGAGGCCTTCCGGGCGAACGTCGCCTCGAAGCAGCGGATCGCCGTCGCGGCGCCGGAGGTCTCCGGGTCCGAGCCTCCATGGACGATGATGAACCCGAACCGCCTCCCGTTGAGGGCGTTCCCGTCCTTCCCGCCGAGCGCGTAGAGCCGATCGAGGAGGAGCTTCGTCTGGGCCGTCATGTTGTAGCTGTAGACCGGCGTCGCGATCAAGATCGCGTCCGCCGCCCGAAGCCTCGGATAAAGCGCGCGCATCCCGTCGTCGAGGATGCAGGGCGTCTCGACGCTCTCCCGGCAGACGCCGCACCCCTCGCACGGGCGGATTCCGACGTTGTGGAGGAAGACGGTCTCGGTCTCCGCACCGGCGGCGCGAGCCGCCTCCCCCCCGCGCGCGGCGAGCGCCGCGCTGTTCCCGTTCTTCCGGGGACTTCCGATCAGGATCAGCAGCTTCGTCGTCTCGCTCATCGCCCCTCCGTTCGCCGGAGGGTACGGCCGAACGGCGGGCCCGCGCAAGGCGGCGCCGGCGCACCGCCAAGCCCGCCTTCGATCGGGCCTCTCCTCTCCCACGTCGTCCTTCGTTCTGTTATCATGAACGCGAAGCTCTCGCACGGAGGTGGGCATGGCCCGGGGCAGGGAGGAGAACGGTGCCACATTGGGCTTCGAGCAGACACTCTGGCAGGCCGCCGACAAGATGCGCGGCCACATGGATCCGTCCGAGTAGAAGCACGTCGTCCTCGGGCTCATCTTTCTCAAGCACATCTCGGACGCGTTCGAGGAACGCCGCGGCGAGATCGAGCGGGAGCTCTCCGATCCCGCTTCCGACTGGTACGTCGCCGAACCGGAGGCACGCTACGAGGAGGCCGAAGACCGCGACGCCTACAAGATGGCGAACATCTTCTGGGTCCCGAGGCCGGCCCGGAGCGCGCCCGGTCGGAGCAGGCGGCGGTCGTGGCGCAGCACCTCATTCGCCCGGCGGCCGTGGCCTACTGGTCAGCGCTTGACCATTGGCACCCAACCTCCCCCGATCGTGCGGGGAGGGAGTCCAGAGAGCATGGTCTCTGCGACGTCATGGGATTCGTGGTGTGTCGGCTTGTCCGGCAGGAGTTCGGAGGACGCACACCTTGTCGTCGTGGCTGCGGCAGCCGAAAGTCCGGCCGCCGCTTCGATGTCTCTTTCGAACCTCGCGTTGGCGTGACGTCAGCGACCGCTTCTCGGCTGCTCCGCCGCTCCTTGCGCGGCACTCCCGAGGAGTGTCGCGCCGATTCCCGTCTCGCCTTGGTTCTGGTCCCCGCCCGCAAACACAGCCACGGTGGCCAGGATGAGAGAAAGGCTCAAAGTTACGACCAGCATCATCTTCCGCATCGATGTCTCCTTTCCGAAGTCAGCTACAGTCTCGTCGATGCTCGGTTCTCAACGGACGATCGACGAACGATTGTAGCAGATGCCGCCTTTGCGTACCCTTTGGGCCGGTTGAGTGCCCAAGAGGTTGGTTCTTCAGCCGAAGAACATGAAATAGGGATATCAGAACACGCCGCGAGAAGTGAGGGGCCGGGTGAGGCACTACAACACAGGGTTCTGAGGGGTCCCACTGGTGGTTCTACTCGGCTGAAAGAAGCCGGCGATGCGGAAGTGAAGCTCGACGCAGCGCCTCCAGAACTCGATTCACATCAGGTGCGAACGCTCCGGCTGATCGAGGTCTACCGCATGTGATCGCGTGACCGGATGCGAAGCGCATGCATTGACCTTGCTAGAAGGACAAGAATCAGATAGGCTGTCCTTCATGGAAGGACAACTTCGAGCCGTCGTTCGACAGAAAATTGTGGACTCGCTGGCTGCTAGCCTACGCGCGTTCACGCGACGCGATGTTCGTCTTCCCCAGGTGAAGGGCAAGGCGATCGCCGTCCTTGGGATGCGGCGTGCTGGCAAGACGACGTTTCTGTGGCAAGTCCTTGCCGACCGGCTCGCCGCGGGAACGCCACGCGAGGGGCTCCTCTACTTCAGCTTCGAGGACGAGCGCCTCGCGGGGATGACGGCGGCTCACCTCAACCTCGTACTTGAGGAGTACTACCTCCTCCACCCGGAGTGGCGGGACGGCCGCAGGGCAACCTTCTTCCTTGACGAGATCCAGGTCGTGCCCGGCTGGGAGCGGTTCGCCCGCCGACTGCTGGATGACGAGGAGGTCGACCTCTTCATCTCCGGATCCTCGGCGCGGCTCCTCTCCCGCGAAGTAGCCACAGCGATGCGCGGCCGAGCGATGGAGGCGCGCGTCGATCCGTTCACCTTCCGAGAGGTCTTGCGACACCGCGGGCGCGAGCCGAAGACGGCACCCGACCGGCAGGCGAAGGCGGTGCGGTCGGCCCTCTCCCGCGACCTGCGCGAATACCTCACTGCGGGGGGCTTCCCCGAGGCGGTCGGCGTGCCCGATCGCGATCGGACGGATCTTCTTCGCGGCTACGTCGACGTCGTGCTTCTGCGCGACGTGATCGAGCGGCACGAGGTGACAAACCCCACGGCGCTGCGTGCGATGACGCGCTAGCTCCTCGCGAACGCTGCGGGCGAGTTCAGCGTAAACAAGCTGTTCGGCGCGTTGCGCTCTCAAGGGGTCGCGGTGGGCAAGGATTCGCTCCACGCCTACCTGGCTCACCTCGAGGATGCGTTCCTCTTGCGTACGGTACCGATCGATGCGGGCTCGGAGCGCCAGCGAATGGTGAACCCGCGTAAGATCTACCCGGCGGATCCCGAATTGATCCCGCTTTTCGACCGCTCCGGTCGGGCGAACCTGGGACACGCGTTGGAGACGTGCGTCTTCCATGACCTTGAGCGTCGCGGATGGGAAGTCGCCTACGTCCGGACGAAGAGCGGTTTCGAGGTCGACTTTGTCGCCCGCCAGCCGGGGCGACGGACGGCGCTCATTCAAGTCGCGGCCGAGGTCGCTGGTGCTGCGGTGCGAGAGCGCGAGCTGCGCGCCCTGGGTGAGGCAGGAGAGGTGTACCCGAACGCTTCCCGGCATCTTGTGACCCTCGAACCCGATGACGTGGGAGAGCTTCCGCCGGGGATCGCCGTCCATTCCGCGGTGGAGTGGCAGCTGCGAGAGGAGGACGGGTGACGGAGAAGGCGGGAGATCCGCGAACGTCGTACGAAGTCGATGGCCGCGAGGGTCACGAGCGGTGATGTTCAGATGCTGTATCGCCTCTCAAGTCATCTCCTCGGCTGGAGATCCGAAAGGCTCACCACTCTTGTAGATGGCATGTACGAGAAGCAAGAGCTGGCGGGGCCGTCGAAAAGCCGTACCAGCTGAAGTGCCAAGTCTGAGAATCTCGGGGGACATCGATCTCGGGGGACACAAACCCCATTTTGATCTCGGATCTCGGATCTCGGGGGACATAAACCCCATTTCGGTGCAGCGGGGTTGGTCCCTTGACAGGCCGCCCCGCGGCGGACTATAGTCGGCGCGACATGTACACCGTGTACGGTTTCTATCCAGTTCGCGCACGTACGGTGTTCCGTAGACGTACGGCCGGGTGACGTACCGGGCCGCACGCGCTTCATTCTCTCTTTCTTCTCTTCATAGACGCACGGTCCGGTAGGTCGACCCGGCATGTACGGCGTTCTCGGTCGATCGGAACGGACGGCGCCATCGCGCCGCGATGACGGACCGCTGCTCGCGCAGCGAAGGATGTGTCTCATGAAGACGGGGATCCACAAGGTTGTATTGGCGTATTCGGGCGGGCTCGATACTTCGGTCATCGTCCCCTGGCTCAAGGAGAACTATGGGTGCGATGTGGTCACGGTGACGGCCGATCTCGGTCAGGGGGACGCGGAGACGGCGGGGTTGAAGGAGAAGGCGCGCGCGAGCGGGGCGTCGAAGGCGATCGTCCTCGACGTGCGCGATGAGTACCTCCGGGAGTACGCGTTCCCGACGCTCCAGGCGGGCGCGGTCTACGAGAACCTCTATCTGTTGGGGACAGCAACGGCAAGGCCGCTGATCGCTAAGCACCTCGTCCGAGTTGCGCACGCGGAGGCGGCCGACGCAATCGCGCATGGCTGCACGGGGAAGGGGAACGACCAGGTCCGGTTCGAGCTCGGCGTGAAGGCACTCGACCCGTTGCTCTCGGTGATCGCGCCGTGGCGGGAGTGGACGATCCGCTCGCGCGAGGACGCGGTGGCGTACGCGGCGGCGCACGGCGTCCCGATCATGGCGAAGAAGGACTCGGTCTACAGCCGCGACGCGAACATCTGGCATACGAGCCACGAGGGTGGGGTCCTCGAGGATCCATGGGCGGAGCCGGAGGCGTCGATGTTCTGCCGCAGCCGGGCGCCCGAGGCGGCCCCTGACGCGCCACGGTACGTGACGATCGACTTCGAGGGCGGGATCCCGGTCGGCCTCGACGGCATCGAGCTCCCGCCGGTCGAGCTCGTCGAGCAGCTGAACGCGATCGCCGGGGAGCAGGGAGTCGGACGCGCCGACCTGGTCGAGAACCGGCTGGTGGGGATGAAGTCGCGCGGCGTCTACGAGACGCCGGGGGCGACGGTGCTGCACATCGCGCTGCGAGGGCTCGAAGAGCTCTGCCTCGATCGGGAGACGCTCCACTACAAGATCCTAATTGCCCAGAAGTACGCTGAGCTCGTCTACTACGGGCTCTGGTTCACGCCGCTGCGCGAGGCGCTGCACGCGTTCATCGAGCAAGCGATGGCCCCGGCGACGGGGACGGTCCGGGTCAAGCTGTACAAGGGGAGCTGCGTCGTCGTCGGGCGAACGTCCCCGTACAGCCTCTACCGCGAGGCGTTCGCGACGTTCGGGGCAGACGACGTCTACCACCAGGCAGACGCGGCCGGGTTCATCAACCTGTTCGGCCTCCCGCTGACAGTGAAGGCGCTGGTCGATCGGGAACTCGAGGCGTCCGGTCTGGCGGGGATCGACGCTGCGCCGGCGACCTCGCGGACGGGGCCGTAAATGACCCTCTGGGGAGGCTGTTTCGACGGGGCGACCGACGAGCGCGTGCGCCGGTTCGGGGATTCGATCCGCTTCGACCGGCGCCTGGCAGCGGTCGATGTCCGCGGGAGCATCGCCCACGCGGAAGCGCTGGAGGCGGCGGGCGTCCTCAACGCCGAGGACGCGGCGCAGATCGTCGCCGGGCTCCGGGTGATCGCCGACGAGATCGAGGCCGGCGGCTTCGATCCCGGCGACGACGAGGACGTCCACAGCGCGGTCGAGCGTCGGCTGACGGAGCGGATCGGTCCGGTCGCGGGGACGCTCCACACCGGGCGGTCGCGGAACGACCAGGTGGCGACGGATCTCCGGATCTACCTGCTCGAGGCGATCGGGCGGCTTCGGGAGGGGCTCACTGGGCTGCAGCGGGCGATCGTCGAGCAGAGCGAGGAGCACCTCGGGGTCCTAATGCCTGGCTACACGCACCTGCAACCGGCCCAGCCGGTCCTGTTCAGCCACTGGCTGATGTCGTTCTTTTGGAAGTCCGCCCGCGATGCGCAGCGCCTCTCCGAGCTCCGGGAGCGCGTCGCCGTCTGCCCCCTCGGCGCGGGGGCGCTGGCGGGGTCGCCCTACCCGATCGACCGCGACGCGCTCGCCGCCGCGCTCGGGTTCTCGGCGGCGTCAAAGAACAGCATCGACGCTGTCGAGGATCGCGACTTCGTCGCCGAGTTCCTCGCTTGGGCCGCCCTCCTCCAGGTCCACCTGAGCGGCCTGGCGGAGACCCTGATCGGGTGGTCGAGCGAGGCAGTCGGGTTCATCCGGCTGCCGGACGCCTACGCGACCGGCTCGAGCCTGATGCCGCAGAAGCGCAACCCCGACGTCCTCGAGCTGATTCGGGGGAAGGCGGGGCGCCTCATCGGGCACGCCGCGGGGTTCCTGTGCACCCTGAAAGGGCTGCCGTCCGGGTACAACAAGGACCTCCAGGAGGACAAGGAGGGGCTGTTCGACGCGATCGATACGTTGGAGCTCGAGCTCCCGCTTGCCGCTGGGGTGATCCGGTCGATGGAGATCGACGCCGCGCGGATGGAGGCCGCCTGCAGCGACGTTCTGATGGCGACCGATCTCGCCGACGTCCTCGTCGGGAAGGGGGTCCCGTTCCGGGAGAGCCACCGCCTGGTCGGGCGCGCGGTCCGGCGGGCGCACGAGCTCGGTGTCCCGCTCCGTCGGATGCGCTTCGAGGAGTACGCGGCGATCGACGCGCGCTTCGGCGAGGAGCTCTACGGCGTCTTCGACGCTCGCCGCTCGGTCTCGCTCCGTCGCGCACCGGGCGGGACGGCGCCGAGCGCCGTCGCGGCGCAGATCGAGGCGGCGAACGATCAACTCGCCGCCGACGCGAGCCCGGCGTCCGCCTGACGTCGGGCCCGACCGGTCACACGGCTACCACCACAGGCCCAGCTCGAGCGGGATCATGCCGTCCGGGCCGTCGTCGATCGCGACGCCGAGGGTCGTTGGGTGGAGCGTCCCCCCGGCGCGCCAGTTGACGTAGTCGACGCTCCCGGCGGCGAGGTCGATCAGGAAGTTCCCGACGTAGATCGCGTTCGGGTTCGTGTCGTGCCACATCCAGCCGACGCGGCTGAGCAGGACCACGTTTCCGGCGCGGAACCGGGCCGTCCCGCTCCAGCGGAAGCACTCCAGGGTGACCGTCGGGAACGTGATCTCGGCCTGATAGGGCTGGGGGACCGAGCCCTGCATCCCCAGCGGGCCGAGGACGACGCTCGGGGCGGGGTCGACCGCGTACTTCTGCGCCGGGGCGGGGACGGTGCCGAACGCCGCGCTCGGGATGATGGACACGGAGGTCCCGATCGGGGTCCCCCAGACGAGCGTCGGGACGTCGAGGTGGAGCGCGAAGCTGCGCCAAGGGGCGGCGAGGTCCATCTTCGGGCGGACCTGGTATTGCCTCGCCCCGGGATAGGTACCGTAGAGCTCCCATTCCGAGCAGATGTTGATCAGGACCGCCCCGTAGCCGGACGCCGATCCGGGTTGGGGGAGGGCGGCGTTGAGCTGCAGCTGCCCCTGCTTGCGAAGGTCGACGTACAGGGACGTGTTTTGGATCTCGACGGTGATCGACCGCGACGGGGAGACGCTGTAGGCGACCCGGGGCTGCGGCAGGGTGGGGAGCGGCTGGAAGATCCCCGGCTACGCGTGGGCGCACGCGACGCCGAGGATGGAAACGCAGATGGCGAGACTGACCGTTCGCCACATGCGCGTCCTCTTTCTCGCCCCCTCGATCGAGGGGGATCCATCCTGCCGCGGAACCTCCGGGCGAGGCAACTCAGAGGCGTTCGACACCGGCACACGCCCGGCGGGGGCCTACAGGTCGAGGATCTCGGCCCTCGGCGCCCCGTCGAGGTGGAGGAGGGCGTAGGTCGGCCGGCGGTGTGGCGGGGCGATCGAGCCGGGATTGACGAACAGTACGCCGTTCCGCCGGGTGATCACTGGGAGGTGGAAGTGGCCGAAGACGATGACGTCGGTACTGGGCATCCGTTCGATCATCGCGGTGAAGAAGAGGTCCGTCTCCGGGGCGGCGTAGTCGAGGTCGCGGCGGAGATAGTGCTGCTCGAGTTCCTTCGACTGCCGCCCGTGATGGAGCCCGATCCGCGCGCCATGGATCGTCTCGATCCGCCACTCAGGCAGGCGGCGGACGAGCTCGGGCGGATCGCAGTTCCCGTGGACGGCGTCGACGGGTGCGATCCGTGAGAGGGCGGTGAGGACGTCCGCCGAGACGAGATCGCCGGCGTGGAGGATCCGGTCGACGCCGCGCAGCGCGTCGGCGAGGGTGCGCGGAAGCGACGGCAGACTCGCCGGCACGTGCGTGTCGGAGACGAGGCCGATCTTCATCCACTTTCCCCCTTTCGGTTCGATCGAGCGCGGCTTCGGAGAGCCTATCGCAGCTTCCGGCGGATCTCCAGCGGTGGACAACTGACGGGGGCCGGCCGCGAGATCACAGTGGCGCTGAGAGCTGCGGATCAAACGGCGTCCCGTGGGACGAGCTATTGCAGGAGGACGGCGAGCAGGATCAGGGCGGCGACGCCGATCGCGAGGATCGTCGTCCACGGGATCGCTCGTCCGCCGGCCCGCTCGAGCGGGGAGACGCATCCGTGAAGACCACAGGCAGTGACTGCGGATCGAAGCTCGAGCTCCTTGTCCCGCCCGGCGCCGACGATCACGATTTCGCCCACGAAGATGACCGGAAACTTCGTGGGGAAGATCCCGTAGCGCCCCGAGAGAGTCCACAGGAGATCGGTCGCGCCGGGCTCCGACTCCTGGAAATGCGCGACGACGAGGTCGGGGAACCGAGCGACGACGGAGTCGAGCACCTCGTCCATCCGCCGGCAGTCGGGGCACCCCTCTCGACCGAAGACGACGACGTGAGGCGCGGGGTCGACCGCCGGAGCGGCCGCACCGACGAGGAAGACGCCCACACAGCACAGGACAGCGATCACAGCCCGCGCGCGTCGAGCCGGGGGCGGGGCGTGTACGGTCTCTTGAGCGGGACGCGGAGCGATCATCTCGTCATCATTGCCGATCGGGCGGAGAAGCGGCAAGTCCTTCATCGGGGGGGATCATCGATCGACGTCGGCCCGGCCCCGCCGGCCGCTGCCGCCGGTTCGGAGACGAGGCGACGAATCTCCGGAAGCGCAGCCTCCGCAGCGCGCTCGCCAGCTTCGATGCCGACTTCCGCTTGGAGGTAGCTCATAATCGACAGCGACAAGTCCGGGTTGATGAGAACGTCCGGAGGATGGAGGAGGAGCTTCTGTCGAAGGACCTCCCGGACGAGGATCGAGATCGACTGGTTGAAGATGCTATACAGCCCCGGGAGGGGGCGAGCGTGGCCGGGCCGCTCCAGAAAGACCGCGTCCAGGAATTCGGCGAGGCTCGCCGGCACCCAGGTCTGGTGCGTCGCATCGTGGAGGTGCTCGCCGATCCGATACCAGACGGTCTGAGCCTTCTGCGTCGTCCGGACGGGTCGCGGGGACACGTCGACGGCGATGACCCGATCGACGCCAAGCTCCCGACACAGTGCGATTGGGAGTGGATCGACGAGGCCGCCGTCGACGAGGAGCCGGTCGCCCCAGCGGACGGGATGGAAGAGACCGGGGATCGATGTGGACGCGCGGACCGCGTCGACCAAGCGACCCTCTCGCAGGACCACGGTATCTCCCGTGTCGATATCGCAGGCGACGGCGGAGAACGGGAACTGCAGGTCTTCGATGCGGGCCTCTCCGAGCAGGTCGGTCAGAATCCGCTTGAGCTCGGTCCCCGAACTGAGGCCGGCTCGGGGAAACGTCGGAAGGAATCCCCGAACGAGCCGACCGACGCCGGTCGACCGCCACTCCGCTTCGAGTTCTTCGACCGAGATTCCGATGGCGTACGCCGCCCCGACGAGAGCGCCGATGCTCGATCCGGCGATCGCACAGACCTCGATTCCCTCGGCCTCGAGCACCTTCAAGACTCCAACGTGCGCGGCGCCGCGCGCACCTCCCGAGCCGAGGGCGAGGCCGATTCGAGGGCGCTGAGAGCGATCCGATCCGTCCGCCATGTTGTCCTATCTTAGCAAACGCCGTCCCGGCAGCACTACCCGCGGGGCCAAGCCGATCGACCTCTCGATCCGGGGACCGGCGATCCGGACCGCGGGATCCCGATCATCGCCGCTACTTGACGGCCCGGATTCGCCACGCAGCGACCGTCTCATTGTCGTCCGCGAAGACGAAGCCGGCGTCGATCGTCGCTCCGGCGAGGACCCGAGGCAGCCAGATTGCGTCGTCCTGCCACATCTGCGCGAACGGCGGGCCGGAGGCAGGGAACCATCTCGGCGCCATCTCGGCCGTCTCGACCGGCGTCCCCCGCCACGCGCGGCAAACGAAGACGTGGACGTGATGGTCGAACGACGTCTCCGCCGGAAAAATGAATGTGATCGACCCGCGCGGCAGGAGCGCTGCGGGATCGACTTCGAGCCCGACCTCCTCGCGGATCTCGCGAACGGCAGCCGCCGAAAGCGTCTCTCCGGGGAGGATCTTTCCCCCGAACCCATTGATCTTCCCCGCCCCGAACCCGCGCTTCTTCCGACCGAGGAGGATCTCGGTCCGCGACCCCTCCCGAACGAGGAAGCAGAGCGTCGCGATCTTCATCGGATTCGACAGACTCCGTGCATGAGGCGATCATACCGAGCGGACGGGGTCCGGTCACTCAGACGGACCCGGCCGGTTGAGCGGCGTTTCGCAGCGAGTAGAATCACCGAGAAACGGAACGTCATTCCATAAGGGGGTACTCTTGAGCGGAGCGGACCTTCTGATCGCGAACGGACGGGTCGTCAGCGGGGGGCGGGTGCGCCGAGGCGACGTCGCGATCGTCGACGGCACGATCGACCGAGTGGAACCGGATCTGGCGGTCAGGGCGCGGCGCGTGATCGATGCGGCCGGGTGCTACGTTCTCCCCGGTGTCGTCGATTCCCACACGCACCCCGTCTACATGGACGACATCGAGAGTCTGGCGGTGACCGCGGCGCACGGCGGCGTCACAACGGTGATTCACTACGCCTACGCGAAGCCGGGCACCGGGTTGATGGAGACGATCGACCGGTTCCGCCGCGACGGCGAGCGGACGTCAATCCTCGATTTCGGCCTCCACGGAGGGCTGTTCGATCCGAAGCGCCAATCGAGCGAGATCCCGGATGCGGTCGCGAGCGGCGTGACGTCTCACAAGATGTTCATGACCTACGCCAAGCTCGGATGGATGACCGACGACTACCAACTCATGCGGTCGCTTGACATCCTGGCCGAGGCCGGCGGGATGGGGATGGTTCACGCGGAGAACGGTCTGGCGACGGACTACCTGGAGGACAAGTACCTCGGCGAAGGCCGCGACCAGAAGGAGGTCTTCGTCACGACCCGCCCGGCGCGTCTCGAAGCGGAGGCGATCGGCCGCGCGATCGCGATGGCCCGGGTTGCCGGATGCCCGATCTACATCCCGCACGTCAGCGCGGCGCTCGGGATCGAGCCGATCACTCGCGCCCGCGCGGAAGGCGCGTTCGTCTACGGCGAGACGTGCCCGCAGTACTTGACGCTGACCGACGAGGACCTGCAGCGGCTCGGGCCGCTCGTCAAGATCGGTCCGCCGCTGCGCGACGGATCGGACCGGGACGCGCTGTGGCGGGCGCTCGCCGAGGGGTTCCTCGACACCGTCGCGAGCGACCACGCGGCGAAGGAGAAGACGATCGACGATGACTTCTTCGATGCCCCGTTCGGGAGCCCGCAAGCGGAGACGATGTTGGCGCTCGTCCACGACGGCGGGGTGAACGGCGGCTGGCTCTCCCTTCCGCGGCTCGTCGCGGTGATGAGCGAGAATCCGGCGCGGATTTTCGGCCTCTACCCGAAGAAGGGAACGATCCAGCCCGGGAGCGACGCAGACCTGGTCGTCTTCGCCCCGACGACCCCGTACACAATCCGCCACGCGGATCAGCACTCCCGCGTCGGCTACACCGCCTATGAGGGGCGGACGTGCCTCGGCCGACCGACGATCGTCATTCGCCGCGGAGAAATCCTCGTCGAGAACGGGAGACTCGCAGCTGATCCAAGCCGCGGTCGGTTCCTGCCGACCACGGCAGGCCGGGTCGCCCCGACGGCCCTCCAGCGGCCGGAGAGGGGGCGCGATGCCTGACGAGGTCATCCGATTCACGCGTGGGGTCCCAGCGAACGAGTCGTTCCCGATCGACGAGCTGATCGAGTGCGCCGGCGGCGCGCTGCGCGACCACGGGACGACCCTCCTTCAGTACCACCCGGTCCGCGGGTTTCTCCCACTGCGCGAACTGCTGGCGGACGGCGTGAAGGCGCCGGTCGAGTCGGTTCTCGTCAGCAACGGCTCGATCCAGATCCTCGACCTGTTGACCCGGACGCTGCTCGAACCCGGCGACGTCGTCCTGGTGGAACGGCCGACGTACGATCGGACGATCACGACGTTCCGCCGAGCGGGACTGATCGTCGTGGGCGTCCCCCTCGAGGCCGATGGGATGGACGTCGCGGCTCTTCAGGAGGCGGTTCGCGTCCACCGGCCGAAGCTCCTCTACGTGATCCCGGATTTCCAGAACCCGTCCGGTTCGACGATGCGGGCCGACAAACGCGCGGCGATGCTCGCACTGGCGGAGGAGTACGATGTGCAGGTTGTGGCGGACGTTCCGTACCGCCCGCTTCGGTACGTGGGCGACGATGCGCCTGGCCTGTCGGAGATCTCGCCGGGGCAAGCGATCGAGCTCTCTTCGTTCAGCAAGCTGATCAGCCCCGGAATGCGCGTCGGCTGGATGCTGGCGCCGCCCGAGATCGTTGACCGAGTGGCGGCGATCGCCGAGGACACGTACATCACGCCGAGCATGCTCAGCCAGGGGATCGTCTACGAGTTCCTGGTCCGCGGCCGGATGCCGGCGGCGCTCGAACGCCTGAAGGCGCTCTATGGGCCGCGGCTGCGAGCGATCCTGAATGCGCTCGACAGCCGAATGCCCGGCGCGAAGTGGGTTCGGCCCGAGGGCGGGTTCTTCCTCGGCCTGACGCTCCCCGAGGGAGTAGACGGCGAGCGCGTGCGCGCGGCGGCGCCCGACGAGGGGTTGGCGCTGAGCAACGGAGCGGGGTTCTTCGCCGACGGCGACGGCTCGCGATTCCTGCGCCTCCCGTTCTGCGCGTTGACCGAGGAGGAGATCGACGAAGGAGTCGCCCGGCTGGCTCGGGCCGTCGCCCGGGTGCAACGGAAGAGATGAAAGGAGTCCGATGAAGACGCTATGTAGCAGGGATGTCCTGCGCGCCGATCAGTTCTCGGTCGACGAGATCGAGCTCATCATGTCGACTGCGCGGCGGTACGACGCGGCGCTGGCGAAGGGGCAGGTCCTCGACGAGCTGCGAGGGAAGGTCCTCTCGACGCTCTTCTTCGAACCGAGCACCCGGACGCGGTTGTCGTTCGAGGCGGCGATGCTCCGGCTCGGGGGCGGCGTCGTCAGCGTTGCCGAGGCGAAGAGCTCGTCCGCGGCAAAGGGCGAGTCGCTCCGCGACACGATCAAGACCGTCGAGGGATACGCGGACGTCATCGTCATCCGCCACCCGCAGATCGGAGCCGCCCAGGAGGCGGCCGATGCCACGGAGAAGCCGGTCCTGAACGCTGGGGACGGGGCCGGACAGCATCCGACGCAGTCGTTGCTCGACCTCTACACGATCCTCGAGGAACAGGGGCGCGTCGACGGTCTGACGGTCGCGCTCGCCGGGGACCTGAAGAACGGGCGGACGGTCCATTCGCTCGCGCTGCTCCTCGCGAACTACGACGTGACGTTCCGGTTCATCGCACCCGACGCGCTCCGGATGCCGGCGTCGATCGTCGAGTCGCTGCGCGTGCGCGGCGTCGAGATCGTCGAGTCGGACGATCTAGCGGGGACGATCAGCGAGTGCGACGTGCTGTACATGACGCGGATCCAGCGGGAGCGGTTCGACAACCCGGCGGAGTACGACCGGCTGAAGGACGCCTATGTCCTGACGCGCGAGATGCTTTCCCCGACGGCGGAGTCGGTCACGATCATGCACCCGCTCCCGCGGGTGAACGAGATCTCCGCGGATGTGGACTCGCATCCCGGCGCCGCATACTTCCGACAGGCGGCGAACGGAATTCCGATTCGCATGGCCCTCCTCTCCTTGGTGATCCGCTCGTAGCGAACGCGGGCAGCGTCGGCTCCCGAGAGAGCGCCGGGAGCCTCTTGTCTGGAGGCCGCTACCGTCGAGCTCGGAGAGCCGGTATCATCGGCGAGGAGGAGGGACCCCAATGGAGATCGAAGGGCTGAGGCGGAAGGCGAATGGGCTCCGCGGCGACGTGCTGCGGATGGTGGCGTCGGCCGATTCCGGTCATCCGGGCGGTGCTCTCGGAATGGCCGACATCCTCACCGTTCTCTACTACAAGTACCTCCGTCATGACCCGGCGCGGCCCGATTGGCCGGATCGGGATCGATTCGTCCTCTCCAACGGGCACACCTGCCCGATCCTCTACGCGATCCTCGCCGACCGCGGGTACTTCCCGCGCGAGGAGCTGTGGAAACTCCGGCGGCTCGGCGCGATGCTCCAAGGGCACCCGTCGACCGCGTGGAGGATCCCGGGCGTCGAGGTCTCGAGCGGGTCCCTCGGGAACGGGTTCTCCGTCGCTCTGGGGATGGCAATCGGCGCGAAGTTCGCGCGCCGTGATTCCCGCGTCTACTCCTTTCTCTCGGACGCGGAGTGCCAGGAGGGACAGCCGTGGGAGGCGGCAGCGGCGGCGGTCCATCATGGGATCGACAACCTGTGCGCGATGATCGACTGGAACGGGTGCCAGATCGACGGACGGACGCGGGACGTCCTCGACGTCGGCGATCTCGCGGCGAAGTTCCGCTCGTTCGGCTGGACGGTTCACGAGATCGACGGCCACGACTACGACGCGATCATGGAGGCGTTCGTGGCGTTCCTCGCCGCCCGCGGGTCGGGGGCGCCGACGGCGATTGCCGCCCACACCACGCTCGGAAAGGGTGTCTCGTTCATGGAGAACGACCCCAAGTGGCACCACGGCGCGCCGTCCGACGAGCAGCTTCGGCAGGCGTTCGAGGAGCTTGGCCTCCCGCCCTCGGCGCTCGAGGAGTCGATGACGTCGAGCTAGCGGAGTGCACCGAGTCGCTCGATCCGGCTGCGGGTCGAGGGGTCGAGGTCGAGGCAGGCCCCCGGGGCGGCGATCGCGCGCAGGGCGAACGCCGGCGCCCCCTCCCGGAGCGATTCCCCGAGCGCTCTCGGTCCGCCCGCGTCGACGATCCGGGCGGAGAGTACCGCGCCGAGCCCGTAGAACGGGCCGTTCGATCGGAGCCCCTCGTTGAGAAGCGCATCGACCGTCTTGTCCTCCTCCTCAGCGGCGATCCTCTGCAGAATCCCGATCCCCGGGGCAACGTCGTCGGCCCACGCCGGATCGCGATCGCCGGCGATGAACGTCGCGCTCCCCTCGAGCATGACGTACGCGAGCCCGCGGTAGAGCGCCTGGTCGTTCGACGCATCGCCACCGCCGCTTGTGATCCCCTCGAACGATGCGGGATCGGCCGCCGGATCCCGGGGGCAGACCCGAAGCTGGAACCGGTGGAACGTCTCGTGGCGAAGCGTTCGGAGCAGTTCCTCGTAGCAGTCCTTGAAATGCTCGATGTTGATTCCACCGGTCGCTGTCGTCGCCCAGCCGGCGATCCCCCATCCGACGGCAAGCGAGAGCCGGTCGCGAAAGACCGTCCCGACCGGCGCGTGGCGCTCGACCGGATCGAGGACGAGGGCGCCGACGTCGCCGGCGCGGTCGCGGAGTTCCTGAATCAGTCGTCGGTAGGCGGTCCGGTGCATCGCGAGATCGGCGAGATCGAAGAAGTTCCCGGGATGCAGGCGGGCCCAGATCCGATCGAGCGGGTCCGAGGACGCCGCGCCGACGAGGCAGCGGGCCAGCCCCTCTTCGTCGATCAGCGGCTCGGGGACATACCCGAGGTCCCGTCGATGGCGGATCATCTCGCGGAACGCTGGCGTCCGGGCGATCCGGCGGGCCTCGGATTCCCCGATCGCCCCGCGTTCGAGTGCGTCTAGGACGGCCTCGATCCCCGAGAGTTCGAGCTCGAGGGACCAACCGTCCGGGAGACGACGTTCCGGGGTCGGGAGGGGATCCCCACGGAACGACAGAGCGTACCGGGGCATCGCGGCCCGGATCGCGGCGAGGTGTTTCGGCGGCGGATCTCCTCCAACCGCAGGGCGACCGTGAGGAGCCGCTCGTCGGTGTCAGGAGGCAGGAGGGGTTCGGTCATCTGGTCGGGGAGGAGTCCGCAGAACCCGGCGCCCCATTCGGCCTGCCGGCGCTCGATCTCACTGAGAGCCGCGATCCGGACCGGCGGGTCAATCTTCGCGATTGTCGAGACGAGCCGCGCGGCTTCGTCGGCGCCGATCTGCCCGACCAGCGCCGCCCAGTGCTGCGCCGCCGACCCGACTGAGAAACGCTGCTCGAGCGTTCCGACGGGCGCGTCGATGAGTTCGGTTCGGTTCATCGGTGGCCTCCCCCGCTCCTTTCATAGCCGGTCCCCCTCTCGGGGCCAGATAGCTACCCGGCCTGACGACGGAGGACGAGCGCATCGGAGATCGCGGCCGCATCGAGGCTGATCGTCTCCCCTTCACCGATCTCACCGGCGACGATCCGGCCCGCCAGTGGGTTCTCAACGAGCCGCTTCAACGTTCGCTCGAGCGGCCGCGCGCCGTAGTGCGGGTCATACCCCTTCTTGGCCAGGACTTTCTTCGCCTCCGTCGTCGGGACGATCCGAATCCGCTGTTCGGCGAGCCGCTCGTTCAACGCCTCGATCTTCAGGTCGACGATCCGCTGAATCTCCTCCTCGGTGAGGGGGCGGAAGATGATCGTCTCGTCGATCCGATTTAGGAATTCCGGGCGGAACGTCTTGCGCAGCTCGTCGCGGACCCGCCGGTGGATCTGCTCCTCCGATTCGTCGGAGGCGAAGAACTCGCTCCCGACGTTCGAGGTCATGATGAGGATCGTGTGTCGGAAGTCGACCGTCCGCCCGTGTCCGTCGGTGAGGCGCCCTTCGTCGAGGAGCTGCAGGAGGATGTTCATCACTTGCGGATGGGCCTTCTCGAGCTCGTCGAACAGGACAACCTGATACGGTCGCCGGCGCACGGCCTCCGTCAGCTGCCCGCCTTCGTCGTATCCGACGTAGCCGGGGGGCGCACCGATCAGACGGGCGACGGCGTGGCGTTCCATGTACTCGGACATGTCGATCCGAAGGAGCGCGTTATCGCTCCCGAACAGGAATGCCGCCAGAGCTTTGGCGAGCTCGGTCTTCCCGACACCGGTCGGCCCGAGGAAGAGGAACGTCCCGATCGGACGGCGAGGATCGGAGAGCCCGGCGCGGGAGTGCCGGACCGCCTCGGCGACCGCGCGAACCCCCTCGTCCTGACCGACGACGCGAGCGTGGAGGCTCTCCTCCATCTGGGCGAGGCGGAACCGCTCCTCCTCTAGCATCCGCTCGGCTGGGATTCCCGTCCACTGCGAGACGAGCGCTGCAATCTCGGCCTCGGAGACTCGATCTCCCGTACCGTCGACGCGAAGGCGACTCGCCGCTTCGTCGAGTAGGTCGATCGCCTTGTCGGGCAGGAACCGCTCGGCGATGTAGCGTTCGGAGAGTCGCGCGGCCGCCCGGATCGCTTCGTCGGCGATCGTCACGCGGTGGTGCGACTGGAGTGTCTCGCGAAGTCCGGACAGGATCCCGATCGTCTCCTCGATCGTCGGCTCGCGGACGAGGATTTTCTGGAAGCGCCGCTCGAACGCCGAGTCCTTCTCGATGTGCTCACGGTACTCGTCGAGCGTTGTCGCTCCGATCAGTTGGAACTTCCCGCGCGAGAGCGGCTCCTTGAGCATGTTCGACGCGTCGATCGCGCCCTCGGCGGCGCCGGCCCCCACGAGCGTGTGGATTTCGTCGACGAACAGGATCGTCTGACCGGCATGCGCCTCGATCTCCTTGATCACCGCCTTCAACCGATCTTCGAACTCCCCACGGAACTTCGATCCCGCGACCATCGATGCGATATCGAGGGCGACGATCTCCTTCCCCTTCAGCGGTTCGGCGACCTCCCCGGATGCCATCCGCCGGGCGAGCCCCTCGACGACGGCTGTCTTTCCAACGCCGGGCTCCCCGATCAGGACGGGGTTGTTCTTCCGGCGGCGCGACAGGATCTGCTCCATCCGGCGGATCTCCTCATCTCGTCCGATCACCGGGTCGAGGTCCCCCCGCTTCGCCATCTCGGTCAGGTTCGTCGAGTACTTCTTGAGGATCTGATATCGTTCCTCGCTTGATCGGTCGGTCACCCGCTGCTCGCCGCGCACCTCTCGGAGCGAGGAGTAGATCGCCTCCGGCGTGATCTGATGCCGACCGAAGACCCGCCGAAGCTGAGGGTCCGTCGTCCGACTCAAGGCGAGAAGGATATGGTCGACGCCGATATACTCATCGTGGAGCCGATCCGCCTCCATCTGGGCTGACTGGACGATGGTATCGAGCCGAGGCGTGATGTAGACCTGCCCTCCGATCGGGCCGGCGATCGACGGCTTGCTCTTCAGGAGGGTCTCGAGGTCCTTCGCCAGCCCGGTGAGATTCACCCCCATCGCCTGGAGGATCTCCCGGCCGACGCCCTCCCGGCTGACGAGCACATAGGCGATGTGCTCGGCGTCGAACTGGTTGTGCTTGTATCTCGTCAAGAGGTCCTGAGCTTCATGGAACAGCTCCTGGGCCCCCTCGGTCATCTTGTCGAATCGGATCATCCGTCGCTCACCCCTGATTAGCAGTCGACTTACGTGACTGCTAAATGGAGTCTACCGCGATCCCCAGCGTGTGTCAATGGATGGGAAACCCCGAGAGCCCAAGGAGCAAAGAGACGGCGAAAAGAAAGGCGCCCCCCCCGACAGTCGCCGGTCGGGCGGAAGGGCGCGCCTACCCGATTCCCCGCCGGATCATGTTGACCGCGGCGTAGAGGAGGGCAAGCCCGAAGAGCTGGCGCAGACGTCTGCGGGGGATGCGCCCGCTGATGTGAGGGCCGATCTGGGCGCCGATGACGATCCCGACGATCAGCGGGATCGCCAGATCGAGATGGAGGTTCCCCTGCGACCAGTGTTTCACCGCGCCGACGATCGTCGTCGGGACCATGACAAACAGGCTCGTCGCGACCGCGGTGACGATGTCGAGCCCCAGGAAGACGGCGAGCGACGGGACAAAGACGGTCCCGCCGCCGATCCCGAACAGCCCGGAGGCCATCCCAGCGATGAATCCGAGGACGGCGGCGAACGCGTAGAGACGGGCCCCGGCCGCCTCTCCCTTGAGCGAGAAGCGGATCTCCTTCGGCGTCTTCCCCGTAATCATCATCGAGATCGGGTAGAGGAGGAAGATGCCGAATGCGATCATCAATCCCCTCGGGTTGACGACCTGCGTCAGATGAGCGCCGAGGAGGATCCCGCCGATGGCGGTCGGGATGAAGAGGGCGCCGATTCGAAGATCGATCGCGCGCTTGCGGTAGTAGGCGACCGACGCCGAGAGGCTGGTGAAAACGATTGCCGCGATGCTCGTCCCGGATGCCTCGGGCATCGTGGCGACGAATCCGCCGAGCGTGAGAAGCGGCACCATGAACACCCCGCCCCCCAACCCCAACAGGCTCGCGAGAACTCCGATTCCGATTGCGGAAAAGAACAGGATCAACGAAGTCGATAGTTCGAACGTCACGCCAGCCCCCTTTGGCGGGTGCGACTATACGCGATCCGACGCGCCGGCTCACGATCTCTCGATGGACGGATCGGCGGGGAGAAGGTACAGTCGCGGCGGCACCTCAGCGAAGGGAGTGGACGACATCATGGACCAACCGACCCGCAACGAAGCGCTCGCCCTCCTGCGCGAGTACAACGAGGCCGAAAACCTGATCAGGCACGCGCTCGCCGTCGAGGCTGTCATGCGGCACATCGCGCGCCGGCGCGGTGAGGATGAGGAGAAATGGGGGACGATCGGCCTCGTCCACGATCTCGACTACGAGCGCTACCCGGAGCAGCACTGCCGGAAGACCGAGGAGATCCTTCGAGAACGCGGCTGGCCCGAGGACTACATCCGGGCCGTCGTCTCCCACGGCTGGGGGATCTGCAGCGACGTCGAGCCGGCAGAGGAGATGGAGAAGGTCCTCTACGCGATCGACGAGCTGACGGGGCTCGTGACCGCCGTGGCGCTCGTCCGCCCGTCCCGCAGCCTCCACGACCTGACAGCGAAGTCGGTGACGAAGAAGTGGAAGGACAAGAGCTTCGCCGCCGGCGCCGACCGAGACGTGATTCAGAAGGGGATCGATCTCCTGGGGGTCGAACGCAGCGAGCTGATCACGGACGTCATCGAGGGGATGCGGTCGGTTGCTGACGAACTCGACCTCGCCGGAGACACCGCCTGATGCCGACGAGTCGGGCCGTCGGTCGGTGACGCGGGCGTCGGTCAGCGATACGAGATCGGTGCGAACGTTGAACGGTCGCCCGCTTCTCTCAAGGATCTCCATCGCCGGCGGGGTCGTCGGCTCAGTACCCGATTGCGCAGCCGTCCTTGCGCGGATCCGAGCCGCCGTGTAGAGCGCCTGTCCCCGGGTCGATCCAGATCCCCTGATACCCGCCGAACCCGTCGGCTTCCGCGCGGACCCGGTGCCCCTTGGCGCGCAATCCATCGATCGTCTCCTCCGGGAAGCCCGGCTCGAGGACGACCGTTCCACCATCGAGCATTCGGTCGCCGACAGGGGTCTGTGATCCATCGTGGCGGATGCGAAGCGCGTCGCCGGCCGCCTGGGCGTCCATCCCGAAGTCGAGCAGGTTGACGAGGACCTGGACCTGCCCCTGCGGCTGCATGTCACCGCCCATCACGCCGAACGAGAAGACCGGACGCCCCGCGCGGGTCACAAACCCGGGGATGATCGTGTGAAACGGGCGCTTGCCGGGGACGAGGAGGTTCGGGTGGTCGGGATCGAGGCTGAACAAGCAGCCTCGATTCTGGAGTGCGAATCCGAGCCCGGGAGGCACCAGACCGGAGCCGAAGTCCTCGTAGATGCTCTGGATCAGCGAGACGCAGTTGCGGTCCTCGTCGACGACCGTTAGGTAGACCGTATCAGCGGCGTCGCCGAGGCCCGGCCGGGCCTCGAGCGCTGCCCGCTCGGGCGCGATCCGGCGGCGGCAGGCGGCGGCGTACGACGGTGATAGGAGCGCCTCGATCGGAACGTCGACCATGTCGGGATCGGCGTAGTAGCGGGCGCGGTCGGCGTAGACGAGCTTCTTCGCCTCGATGAGCCGGTGAAGGTAGTCCGGATCGGTGGGGTCCATTGCGCCGAGTTCGTACCCTTCAAGGATCGCGAGAATCTGGAGCACAGCGAGGCCTTGCGTGTTCGGCGGAAGCTCCCAAACATCGTAACCGCGATAGCGGACGGAGAGAGGATCAACCCACGTTGACGCGTGCTCGCAGAGGTCGTCGCCGGAGAGCGCCCCACCGACCGACCGGGAGAACCGGTCGATCCGCTCGGCGATCTCTCCGCAGTAAAAGGAGGTCCGCCCGTTCTCGCCGACTCGCTGCAGCGTCTTCGCCAACCCGGGATTCCGGACGATCTCACCGGTTCGCGGCGCCCGTCCATCGACGAGAAACGTCGAGCGCGCGCCGGGATCCGAAGCGAGCCGCTGCTCGGCCCGTTTCCATGCCGCGGCGATGACCGGGCTGACCGGGAACCCCCGCTCAGCGAGCTCGATCGCGGGGACGAAGAGATCGGCAAGAGAACGCCGGCCGAATCGCCCGTGCAGAGCCAGCCAACCATCGACGCATCCCGGGACGGTCCACGAGAGCGGTCCGTCGTGCGGGATCCGGTCGATCCGATCGCGTGCGAACCGCTCCCGGGTGAGCGCTCTCGGCGCCCGGCCGCTCCCGTTCAGCCCGTAGAGGCGCTTTGACGCTGCGTCCCAGACGATGGCAAAGAGGTCGCCGCCGGGGCCGCAACTCATCGGCTCGACGAGCGAGAGCACCGCGTTCGCCGCGATCGCAGCGTCGACCGCTGTCCCCTCGGCCCGAAGCAGTTCAAGCGCCGCGGAGACGGCGAGCGGCTGACTTGCGGCGACCATCGCTCGCGGCGCGATGACGACGGACCGACGGCCCGCGTCCAGTCGATCGATTCTCGGCATGTCCGGCCTCCTCGAACGGGATCGTCCCGGGGCGGAGAGAGAATACCGGGTGGCGCCCGGCCGGACCACGAAACGAGCGCAGCGCCGTTCCGTCCCGCGGCATCGCGTGGAGCCGAGCGAGGAATATAATGGGGCGGTCTCGGAGGGGCGATGAGAGAGCGCAATGCGAACGTGAAGGAGCTTCCGGCGGCGGATTCCTCCGTTCCGTCCCGCGAGGGGCGCGAGCTCGGGCCCGCGGCCGTATGGGTCGGCGAACCGGGGATCCGATGACGGGGACGGTCCCGGTCTGGACGGCACCGCTCCCGCTCGCCCTCGTTGGGATCGTCCTCTTGGTCGGGAACCTGGGCTGGGCAGCCGGGATGGTCGTCGGGCTCGAGACGCTCGCTTACGTGGCGTACGTGATCATCCGCGGGCGGTTGGACGAACGACCCCGACCGATCGCGAACGTCCTTCCGTTGGTGCCCGCGCACCTGCTCCTCCTCCTCGCGATCGCCCTCCTCCCCCGTCCCGGCGTCCTGCCGTGGCTCTGGGCGATCCTGCTGCCGGCCTCGATCGCCTACGACGCGATCTCCGTCGGGTTCATCCGGCTGCCGCGGGGGGCTCGATCGATCTTGTCGGTGCTATACGCTATAATCTGGGCTGACCTGTTCGTGCTTCTAGAGCGGGTCGTGTCGCTGAAAAGGGAGTTCTCGCCGAGTGGGGAGATCGTCGCCTCGATCGCGTTCGGAGCGGTCGGAGTGATTTTCGTTTCCGTCGGGATCTACCGTCACTGGCGAGCTAACAAGGAGTGATCCAATGGGTCGAAGGATCCTGTTCGCGGTCGGTGGAGCGCTGTCGCTGGGCAGTGCGGCGGTATACGGACAGACATCCGGGGAGACGCCGGCGTTCGGGGACTTCCTCCCCCTCCTGCTGATCCTCGGTGTCTTCGGGGCCATCTTCTACTTCATGCTGATCCGGCCCCAGCGGAAGCGCCAGACGAAGCTGAACGAGCTGGTCGGGGGGCTCAAGCGGGGCGACAAGGTGATCACTGCCGGTGGAATTCACGGCGAGATCGAGTCGGTCGGCGACACGTCGGTCGTACTCCTGCTGGAGGATGGGGCGAAGCTCCGAATGGCGAAGACGAGCATCGTCAGGAAGCTCGAGAAATAGGGGGAGCGGATGGCGCATCACAACATGACCCGCAATGACTGGCTGCGGTTCGGGATCGTCGCGGCGGTCGCTGTCGCTGCGCTGTACCTCCTCTACCCGTTCTGGCCGCTGTCGGACGTCATCAACCTCGGGCTCGACCTTCAGGGGGGTGTCCGGCTCGTTCTCGAGGGGGAGGGCGTCTCGGGGATGCCGGCCGACGAGCAGCGGGAGACGATCGACCGGGTCATTGCCATTCTGGGGAACCGGATCGACCAGTACGGTCTGGCGAACGCTGAGATTCGCCGGTTCGGCCGGGAGCGGATCCTCGTCAACCTGCCGGGAACGAGCGATCCGGAAGAGGCGCGCCGGCTGATCGGACAGACGGCGATGCTCGAGTTCCGAAAGGTCATCGAGGCCGGGAGCGGGCCACTCGCCGACTTGGTGCCGACCGGGAGCGGACAGATCCTCCTCCGGGATCGGGAGAGGGTGCCGTACATCCTCGAGGATCGCGTCCTCCTGAGCGGCGCGGCGCTCTCGAACGCGATTGTTCGCACTTCGCAGTCACTTCAGACTGCCGGCCAGCTATTCATCCAGCTCGAGTTCAACCGGGAGGGCGCAGAGCAGTTCGCTCAACTGATGCGCCAGATGCAGGCGGGGGAGCGACTAGCGATCGTCCTCGACAATGTAGTCTACAGCGCCCCGGTGATCGACGAGTCGATCCGCACGGCGGCGCGACAGGGATGGCAGGCGGTGAAGGATTCGACGACGATTCAGGGGCGATTCAGCCTCGACGATGCGCGAATCCTGGCGATCGCACTTCGGGCCGGCGCGCTGCCGGTCGGCGTGCGGATCGTCGAGGAGGAGACGGTCGGGCCGACGCTCGGGGACGACTCGATTCGCCGCGGGATGATGACGATCCTGATTGGGTTCGTGCTGATCCTGATCTACATGATGGTCTTCTACCGCGTCCTCGGCGCGGTCGCCATCATCGCGTTGGTCCTGAACATGCTGATCGTCTTCGGCGCGCTCGTCGCGTTCGGAGCGGTCCTCACCCTCCCCGGGATCGCGGGCATCATCTTGACGATTGGAATGACGGTCGACGCCAACGTGATCATCTTCGAGCGCGTCAAGGAGGAGCGGCGGACCGGGAAGTCCCCGCTGGCCGCAGTGCGTGCCGGCTTCGAGAAATCCCTCTCGACGCTGCTCGACGCGAACGTGACGACGCTCCTGACGGCCGTCATCCTTCTCCTGTTGGGCACGGGGCCGATCAAGGGGTTCGCGATCACCCTCGCAATCGGCGTGGTCGGCAGCCTGTTCTGCGCGCTCGTCGCCAGCCGGCTGCTCTTGGAGAAGTCTGGATTCTCGCGGTTCATCCCCGCGCACGTGCTGCAGCGGGACGGGTAATCGCGCAGACGAGCCGGTAGAGCGCGTCCGACCCGGCGATGCCGCCGCTCTTCACCTGGTGATCGAGTTGGATTCCCAGGCGGAGGGCGGCGATCCATTCGTCAAGCTGTCCTGTGCGTGCCTGATCGACCAAGCGACGGAGGAGCCACTCGGGGACTCCGAGGAGCGACGCCATTCGCTGTCGGGAAGCCCGGCGGTCGATTAGGAGTCGGACCATCGTCAGGCGAGCCAGGTGCCGGGTCGCGCCCGCCAGCAAGCGGACCGGATCGTCGCGGAGATTCGCGAGCTCGGAGAGCGCCCCTCGGAGCGATCGCTCCCCGAGCCGGTCGTAGAACGGGTAGACAGTCTGTTCGGCGTTTGGAAAAGCAATCCGAGCGACGATCCCCGCCTGCTCGCTCGTCGTCGGCCCGTAGGCTCGCAGCTTGCGGGCCTCCTGCGCGATGCACAACAGGTCCCCCCCGCAGCGCTGGACGAGCGCGGTGCGCTCTTTTGGAAGAAGATCGACGCCCTCGGTGGCGAGGATCTCCGAGGCGAGCGCCAGGACGCCTCGACCGCGGGGCGTTGGGAGCTCCTCGACGGCGCCGTCTCGGGCGAACGCCTTGCGCGCCGGATCCGTCGCCTTCATCTCATGCGCGATCAGCGTGACGAACGTGCCGTCGGAGATCGGCCGAGTGAAGAGACTGGCGAATGCCTTCGTCGCTCGGAGCCGATCGACGCTGCGCACGATGAAGTGGCGGCCGAACGCGAAGAGCGATGCCGATCGAAGCTCGATGTCGAATGCGCCGAAGTCGAGCTCATCGGCGTGACGGACGTGCCGCTCGCACATCGGATCGATCGATCCGATACGAGCTTCCCGATCCGCCAACGCTCGATCGCATCGATACGGATCGCCGATGAGGAGGAGCCTCTGTGGTTCAGTCATCTCGAGCACGTCCGACGGAGATGGTAGTCGCCGACCCGGGGCGCGGCAACGGCACGGGTCGGCCTCGACAGGGCCCGCCCGATCGGCTATACCTACCTCGGCGTGAACAGCGTGACGGTCCACACAGACGGTGCGTGCCGCGGGAACCCCGGCCCGGGTGGGTGGGGCGCGGTCCTCGTCTCCGGGTCGCGGCGGAAGGAGATCTCTGGTGGGGCACGCGATACGACGAACAACCGGATGGAGCTCACCGCCGCCATCGAGGCGCTTCGCGCGTTGAGCGGTCCGTCGATCGTCGACTTGTACACCGATTCGGTCTACCTGAAGAGCGGGATCACGGAGTGGATCGAGAGCTGGAAGGCGAACGACTGGCGACGCCGGAGCGGGAAGCGGTGGCTTCCGGTGAAGAACGTCGATCTGTGGCGTGAGCTCGACCGCCTCGTCGGCGTTCACACCGTCCGGTTTCACTGGGTCGAAGGACACGCGGGCGATCCGGAAAACGAACGGAGCGACGCGCTCGCCCGCGCGGCGATTCCTAAAGAAGGTGTAGAATGACCCGCATTTTCGTCACCGCCTACGTCTTCTCGGAGGAGATTCTGCGTCTCGAACGGGCCGGGCACGCGGTCACGGTGCGCGAAGCGAACGGCCCGATTCCCCGCGACGCGCTTCTCACGGGAGTCGATGACGCCGACGCCCTCGTCTGCTTCCTCACCGACCGAATCGACGACGAAGTACTCGCTCGCGGAACGTCGCTTCGGATCATTGCAAACGTCGCGGTCGGTCACGAGAACGTCGATCTCGACGCTGCGCGGCGTCGGAGCGTCATCGTCACGAATACCCCGGACGTCCTGACGGACGCGACGGCCGACCTGACGATGGCGCTCCTGCTGGCTGCCGCGAGGCGCATCGTCGAGGGGGACGCCGCCGTCCGCTGCGGGTCGTTCCCGCAGTGGGGACTCCGTCAGGCGCTCCTCGGGCTCGAGGTGTCGGGGCGGACGCTCGGGATCGTCGGGATGGGCCGGATCGGGACGGCCGTCGCCCGTCGCGCAGCGCTTGGGTTCGGGATGCCGATCCTCTACTGCAGTCGAAGTCGAAACGAGGCAGTGGAACGGGAACTCGGAGCGGTCCGTCTCCCGCTCGAACGGCTCCTCGAGGAGAGCGACATCGTCTCACTCCACGTCCCCTTGACCGAGCAGACCCGCCATCTGATCGACGAAGCCGCGCTCGATCGGATGAAACCCACAGCAATCCTGATCAACGTCTCCCGCGGCCCGGTCGTCGAGGAACGTGCGCTCGTCCGCGCGCTTCGCACCGGGCGGATCGCCGGCGCGGGGCTCGACGTCTACGAGCACGAGCCGAACGTCACCGCGGGGCTCCTCGATGCGACGGAACGGGTCGTCCTGACGCCGCACGTGGGGAGCGCCACGGAAGAGACGCGACGAGCGATGGCTCGCCTGGCGATCGACAACGTCCTCGCCGTTCTGCGCGGCGAGCCGCCACTCACGCCGGTCGAGCTGCCCACGTAGCCCTCAGAAGCATCCGAGCTGACAGGGGCCGACCGGAAGGGAGAGACCCTCAGCAGCACACCCAATCAGGAGTCGCGGGACATCTTCCTCATCGGCGATCTCCCACGCCGTCCGGCACGGAAGCCGTCCGGCGCGACATCTGCCGCGCAGCGTGTCGGCCAGCCCCTCGGGGATCGTCGAGAGGGGATGCGCACGTGCGTAACGGGGTTCGCCGAACTCCTCGGTCCCGAAGAGACCGAGCTGGCACCGAGAGATTCGAACACCGATCCGGTCAGCACGCTCTCGAACAGCCCGGGGCGATCGGTCAGACTGCGCGGCGAGGCGGAACAGAGCCGCGCACGGAAGCCTCCCGCCCGGGGCGAGTCGGCGGATGGCCTCCTCAAGTTCGTTCACCGGGGTCACCTCCGCCGGAATGATCCTCGGTCCCGCGAGCCGGTGCCACCCACCCTGGGGAGAGCGTAGCCGATCGGGTATCCTTCGCGCGATCGGAGGGGACGGATGCTCTGGATCGGGTTCGGGATGGCGGTCGCGGCGCTGCTCGTCGTCTCCCGCAAGCACTTGGCACTCGGGATGGCGGTTGCGGCCGGGATCCTCGCAGCCTTCACACTCTCCCCAGCGGCGTTGGGAGACGCCCTCTGGCGGACGATCTCCGATCCGTCGGTCCTTCTCCTGGCGTTCGTCGTCGGTCTGATCCCGCTGATCGGCGGCGTCCTCGGCGCGTCGGGCGAGATGGATCGGCTCGTCGGGAACCTCCGGATCGGGATCCGCCCGTTCCTCGCGCTCGCTCCCGCTCTCCTCGGAATGCTCCCGATGCCGGGCGGCGCGCTCCTCTCCGCGCCGCTCATCGAGCGAGGGGCGCCGCACGCCGACCCGGAGATCAAGGCGGCCGCGAACGTCTGGTTCCGGCACATTCTGCTGCTTGTCTATCCGCTCGGCCCCGCACTGATCGCGTCCGCCAAGATCGCAGGACTGAACGTCTACGCGGTGATCCCACTTCTGTCACCGGTTTTCGCCGTCACGCTCGTCCTCGGGTACATCTTCCTCCTTCGCCAGGTCGACGGAGTGCTGCACCAGCCCGGACCGTTCTCGCTCCGGGGACTTCTCGTTCCGCTGTCGATCCTGCTGACCGCGCCGGCGATCGATGTCGTCCTCACGACGGCGGCGTCGCTTCCCCACGCAGAGATCAGCACGGTCATCGGGATCTCGGCGAGCCTCGCGTACGGCCTCGGAATGGCGAGGCTTCGCCTTCGGCGGCTCGCGACGGTGGCGGTTCGGGCGTGCCCGTGGAAGTACGCGCTGATTGTGCTGGCGATGTTCGCGTTTCTGAACGTCTTTCAGGCGTCGGGCGTTCCGGAGCAGATCGCTGCGCTGTCGCTGCCGCCGGTCGTCCTCTGCGGCGTCGTCGGATTCGCGCTCGGCCTGATCACGGGGCGGATCCAGGCGCCGATGTCGATCATCATTCCGATCTACGTGACGACGTACGGCACAATGTCGGCGGCGGGGTTCGCGGTGACGTACTCCGCGATCTTCTTCGGTTATGTCCTGACGCCGATCCACCCCTGCATCTCTGTCTCGATCGAGTATTTCCACACATCGATGGGTCCGTTCATCCGCCGGCTGGCGGTCCCCACGATCGTCGGAGCGGCGGCGACGATCGTCGTCGGCCTACTCGTTCTGTGAGCTGTGCAGCCCCTGCACGAAAAGGGTCTGTGTCGGGTAGGCGAACTCGATTCCCTCGGCCTGGAACGCGTACATGATCCCGAGGTTGACCGACTGCTGAGCATCCATGTACGTGTTGTAGTCAGGGGCCATCACGTGGTAGACGATCTCGAAGACGAGGGATGACGGTCCGAACTCCCTGAAGTGAGATCGATCGAGCCGGACGTTCGGGGTCCCCTCGACGATTCTTCCGATCATCCCCGGGATTCTCTCCACGACGTCGACCGGCGTCTGATACGTCACACCGACGGTGAAGACGACTCGGCGCTCGTACATCCGTTTGTAGTTCCGGATGCGACTCGACAGGAGGTCGCTGTTGGAGAAGACGATCTGCTCGCCGGAGAGGCTTCGGATCCGCGTCGTCTTCAATCCGATCCGCTCGATCGTCCCGAGCTGCTCGCCGACGATGATGAAGTCGCCGATCACGAACGGCTTGTCAATGACGATCGAGAGAGAGGCGAACAGATCGCCGAGGATGTTCTGAACGGCCAACGCGATCGCGATTCCGCCGATGCCGAGCCCGGCGATGAGGGCCGTGATGTTGATCCCGAGGTTGTCGAGCGCCAGGAGGACGACGACCGCCCAGATCGCGATCTTCGCGATGAACCCGAGCGCGGACATCGAGGTCGCGGCCGCCGCGTCTTCCTCGAGTTTCCTCTTCACCGTCTGAGCGATCCAGAACGTCACCAACGCGTTCGCCCAATACCCGGCTTGGAAGAGAAGGGCGAGGATGAGCAACGTTCGCAGGGCCGCTTCGGCGAGCTCGGGGAGGGACAACGCGAGCGATCCGGCGTACAGCGCGACAACGAGGACGAACAGGAGCTTCGTCTTCTCTAGGAGTTCGACGATCAGGTTGTCAAGACGTCTGGGGGTGCGATCGGCGAACCGGCGAAGCCGAGCGAGGATGACGCGCATCGCGATCTGCAGGACGGCGCCGCTGAAGAGAAGGATCCCGACGGCGAGCAGCCACTGCCAGACTTCGTTCTGGTAGACCGTCCGTGTGAGAATCCCCACTCCGCCCTCCATGACCGATCGGCGCCGCTTCCCCGTCCTTGCCGAGTCAGACTACCGCGCTCCGCTCCTTCGTTCAACCGTGCTCGCGGGGCGGAGGGAGTGGGAAACTCGACACCTGGAGGGCTCCCTCCCTCGGGGCGGTCGGGTGACCGGTGTCCGGAAGGGGGGTCGGAGAATGGATGGCGCCGATCTGCCGCGCGATTCTACGATTGGACCATGAGTCGGATCGAAGTGATCGTGAAGGCGTCTTCGTTGCACGACGCGCGCCGGATCGCCCAAATGAAGGGGCAGCTGCTCGAGGGGGTCCGCACGGCTGGGGAGCTCGACCTCGTTGAGGTCTCGCGCCCGTCCGCCGATGCGCTCGCGGTGATCCTCGTGCTGACCGGCGGTGTGGAGCGGGAAGCGCTGAAAGTAGTCGCGCAGCTTCCGTCGCCGGTCCTCCTGATCGCCCATCCGGGCCACAACTCCCTGCCGGCAGCGATGGAGATCCTCGCCCGGATTCGGCAGAACGGCGGAGACGGGCGGATCCTGTTCGGCTCCCCCGAGAGGATCGCGGGGGGGCTGCAGCAGGAGCATGCCGTGGCGTCGGCGTGGGAGGCACTCCGTTTCAGCCGACTCGGACTGATCGGCGAGCCGTCCGACTGGCTCGTCGCGAGCGACGTCGACCGCGCGTTCCTGCGAGGGCGGCTGTCGATCGAACTCGTCGAGATCGAAGTCGACGAGCTGATCGAGCGCGTGGCCGCGGCGTCCCCGTCCCGCCAGGACATCGCCCGATTCACCCGCGGTGCGAGCCGCATCGATGAACCGGACAAGGAGACAATCCGAGGAGCGGTCGCGATCTACCAAGCGCTTCGTGCGCTGATCGATGACCACCGTCTCACGGCGTGCACCGTTCGCTGTTTCGACCTGGCAAAGAGGCTCCGGAACACCGGATGCTACGCTCTGTCGCGCCTGAACGACGAACGAGTGCCGGCCGGGTGCGAAGGGGATCTCCAGTCGCTGCTCTCCCTGTACGTCGCGTTTCTCCTGTCGGGAACAGCGGCCTTCATGGGGAACATCACGTCCGTCGACACCGAGGCGAGGCGGATCGGGGTCGCTCACTGCACATGCCCGCTTTCGATGACGAGTCACTACGCAATCCGCAGCCACTTCGAGTCGGATCTTGGCGTGGCGATCGCCGGCACGCTACCAGCTGGACCGTGTACCGTCTTCCGGTTCGGCGGGGACCGGCTCGATCAGCTTTTCGTCCGCGAGGGCGCGATCGAGCGGAGCACCGTTCGAGACGACCTCTGCCGGACGCAGATCGAGATCTCCGTCGACGGCTCGGTCGATGATCTGCTCCGCTTGCCGCTCGGAAACCATCACATCGTCTTGGGCGGACGCCACCGGGAGACGATCGAGCGCTTTCACGAGCGGTACCTGCGCTCCTGACTCCGGCCGCTGTTGTTCCGTTCCCGACGACCCGATACCATCGGTCGAGTGTGGAGGTGAATCGGATGGCGGACCGGAAAATGCAGATCACGGCGGACAACGAAACGCGGCGGGGGCGGTACTCGAATCTCGCGCTCATCTCGCATCGAAAGGAGGAGTTCATCATTGATTTTCTCTTCCTCGACCCCCAAACCCAGAGTACGACCGGAGACCAGGCGATTCTAACATCGCGCGTCGTTCTGAACCCCGGCCACATGAAGCGGCTCTACCAGGCGATCGGGGAGAACATCCAGCGGTACGAGAAGAACTTCGGCACGATCGTCCTTCCGGCCAATCTGGCGTGATCCCGGGCGTCCGGGTGCGATGGACAGCATGACACAGCTCTCGGAGCTCGTCCCCGGGATTCGTCGGACGATCCTCGCCCGGCGGATCACGCTTGGCGTCTTCTCCGCCGTCGCGTTGATCGTCCTGCTGACAAGCCGGATCAATCACCTGAACCCACTCTTCTACGCACCGCTCGTCTGGTTCCTGCTGACATTTCCGTTTGAGTATCTGATCGTCCTTCAGCGGACCCCACGGGCCGTTCACCGGGTTCACGCAGGGTTCTTCGTCGTCGAGATCGCCCTGATCACCGTGCTCGTGCACATGATGGGGGGGAGCGAGTGGGTCGGGAACGTCTTCTACCTGTTCACTGTGATCTACGCCAACGCGTACCTTCCGAGGGTTCAAGGGGCGTTGATCACCCTCCTCGTCGTTGTGTGTTACTCCGGGCTCGTGCTCCTCGAGTACGCGGGAGTCATTCCGCACCGCTCCCTGTTCGAGCTCGTCGGCGGGGCGCCATACGAGAGCTTGTCGTACACGCTGACGACGATCCTGGCCGGAACCGTCGCGGTCTACGCGGTCGTCGCATTCACGGTCCGCGCGTTCACCGACATCTACGCGGCGAAGAACCGGGCGCTCGCCGCCCGGGAGCGAGACCTCGCCGACATGTCCCAACGGTTCTTGTTCGCCCAGGACGAGGAGCGGCGGCGGATTGCCCGAGGGCTGCACGATGAACTGATCCAGTCGCTGGTGGCGGTGAAGCTCCACCTGGCGCCGGCCCGCGCTCAGCTTTCCCCGTCGACATTCGACGAGATCGTGGGGATCATCGATCGGTCGGTCGATCAGACGCGGACGCTCGCTTACTCCCTCCGACCGCCGCTGCTCGACGAGCTCGGGCTGGTCCCGTCGTTGCGGCGGTTCGCCGAGATGATGGAGCGAGAGGCGGGGATTCCGATCTCCATTGACGGGGGGATCGACGGTCGGCTCTCATTGTCCCTCGAGAGCCTCCTGTTCTACGTCGCTCAACAGGGCGTTCAGAACGCCGTTAAGCACGCTGCCGCCGGGGAGATCGGGATCTCGCTCCACGCGATCGCCGAGCGGCGCGTCCGGCTGACGGTCTCCGACGACGGCGTTGGGATCCGCCCGGGGGACCCCCCCGGACACGGCCTTCGCGGCATCCGGGAGCGAGTCGACGTGGCCGGCGGGTGGACGACCGTCTCCCCCCGGCCGGGCGGCGGAACGGTTCTCCGTGTGGAGGTGCCGGCCGATGCCGGTGAAGATCGCGATTGTCGATGACCACGCGCTCGTGCGCGAAGGTCTCAATCAGTTCCTCAACGGCCGCCCTGAGGTCGAGGTCGTCGGGACGGCGGCGGACGGTCGCTCGGCAGTCGAACTCGCTGGGCGGCTGCGCCCGGACGTGATCCTCCTCGACATGGCGATGCCCGGCTTGGATGGCCTTTCCGCGATCTCACAGATCCGCCAGAGTGCTCCCTCGACCCGGATCCTGATCCTCTCAATGTACGACGATCCCGAGCACACGCGCGCCGCGATCGAGCGGGGCGCGTCCGGCCTCGTCTCGAAGGCGTCACCGCCCGACGAGCTGATCGCGGCGATCGAAGCGGCCGCGGCGGGGGAGACGCTCGTTCCGGGCGTGCGGCTTTCCCCGCGGGAGCGGGAGGTCCTCGGACGGATCGCCCGAGGCGAGGGGAACGCGGAGATTGCCGCCGTGCTGTCGATCCGGCTGAAGACGGTGGAGGGGTACTGCGGATCCCTGATGCGGAAGCTCGACACGCACACGCGGGCCGGCCTCGTCGCTCACGGCCGGCGGCTCGGCCTCGACTGTCCGAATTAGTGCATCTTCCCCGTTTCGCGCCACGCCCTTCCCTCGTACAATTGGAGAGAGATGACGGAGATTCGGGTGGTGCTGGCGGACGACCATACGATCGTGCGAAAAGGAATCAGCGCACTGCTGCGCGCCGCCGCGATCGACGTCGTCGGAGAAGCGGGCGACGGGCGCGAGCTGGTTCGCTGCGTCCGGGACCTCCGGCCCGACGTGGCGCTCGTCGATCTATCGATGCCGCGGCTCGACGGACTGGAGGCGGTCCGCCGGATCGCGCGACGACACCCGGAGACCCGCGTTGTCATCGTCTCGGTGTTCGACGACGCGGAGTATCGGATCTGCGCTCAGCGGGCCGGCGCGTGGGGCTACGTGCGGAAGGATGAAGCGTCCGACCGCTTGATCGACGTAATCCGGCGGGTGATGAGCGGCGAGGTCTGCCTGCCCGTCGACGGCGGCGCGGAGGAGACGCAGCTCGATGCGCTGACGCCACGCGAGCGGGAGGTGCTGCAGCTGATCGCAGAAGGGCGCAAGAATGCGGAGATTGCTCAGATGATGAACCGAAGCGTCCACACTGTGCGAAACCACCGAGCTCGGCTGATGAGGAAGCTCGGCGTGCGGAGCGGATCGGACCTAGTTCGCGTGTCGGCGGAACGGGGCTTGATCCGGCTCGGCGCGCCTCCGAAAGGGTTGACGACGTGACGTTGCGGTTGAGCGAACGGTACCGGAAGCGGATCGAGGACGGGCTCGATCGCGCAATCCGGAGGGGCGACCGGTACGGGTCGATCCTCCGGTACCACGTCGGCCTCGAGGATGAACGGGGCGCGCCGCAGCGCGCCATGGGGAAGCTCCTCCGCCCGAGCCTCGTCCTGTTCGTCGCCGAGGAACTCGGCGCGGATCCGGCGGCCGCGCTCCCCGCCGCCGTCGGGATCGAGCTTGTCCATAACTTCTCGCTGATCCACGACGACATTCAGGATCGGGATCGAACCCGCCGGGGGCGACCGACCGTCTGGAGCCTCCACGGAGAGGCGCAGGCGATCAACGCGGGGGACCTGATGTTCGCACTGGCGATCGGCGAGTCCCTTCGATCCGGCCCGGAGGCCGCCCGGCTGCTCGTCGATGCGTCGACGGAGATGATCGAGGGCCAGTTCCTCGATCTTGGCAACGAGGGGTGCGAGATTTCGATCGAGGAATACCGGCGGATGATCGATCGGAAGACGGGCGCTCTCTTGCGATGTGCTCTCCGGCTCGGCGCACGGATCGCAGGGGCGTCGTCCGACATCGACGCGGCGCTCTTGCGAGCCGGTCTTGCCCTCGGCCGGGCGTTCCAGGTTCGAGACGACCTGCTCGGCGTCTGGGGGGATGAAGAGGTGACCGGGAAGCCGGAGGGATCCGACATCCGGCGGAAGAAAAATGCGTATCCGATTGTCGCGGCCATCGCGATCGCTGACGGGGGGACCCGCGCACGATTGGCGGCGATCTACCGTCGCGAGTCCCTGAACGATGATGATGTTGCTGAAACGATCTCGCTGTTTGACCGACTGGACGTTCGAGCGTCCGGCGAGCGGGAGATCGACGAGCAGTTGGCCGAGGCCCACGACGTGCTGGCGGAGGTCCCGCTCTCCGAACGCGGCCGAGAGGAGCTCTCCGAATTGATCGGCTATCTGGCGAGGAGGAACGCATGAGGCGCCCTGCGGCACTCGATTGGGCGATGGCGAAGCACTTGGTCGCGCGGAAGGTGAGCGGCCGGCGGCGGTTCCCGTTCGTGACGATGCTCGAGCCGCTCGAGGCGTGCAATCTGACGTGTATCGGGTGCGGGCGCGTCCGCGAGTACCGGGACGTGCTCGACCGGCGGCTGTCGGTCGACGAGGCGCTTGCCGCCGTCCATGCATCCGGGGCACCGATTGTCTCGGTCTCCGGCGGGGAACCGCTCCTCCATCGGGAGATCGCGGAGATCGTCCAGGAGATCGTTGACGAGGGGCGGTTCGTCTACTTCTGCACGAACGGGCTGCTGCTCCGCGAGCGGCTCGACGCGTTCCGACCGTCGCCGCAACTCGCGTTCGTCGTCCACCTCGACGGGACGCGCGAGATCCACGACCGGGTGACGAACCGGCCGGGGACGCACACCGAGGCGATGGCCGGGATCCGGGACGCGATCGCGCGGGGGCATCGCGTCTGCACCAATACGACGCTCTTCCACGGATCGGACGTCGACGACCTGCACCGGTTGTTCTCCGCCCTGACGGAGGTCGGGATCGAGGGGCTGATGGTCTCGCCCGGCTACGCGTACGAGGACGTCGGCGAGCGGGAGCTCTTCCTGCAGCGGCGGGAGTCGATCGCCGTCTTCCGGCGCGTTCTCGACCCGGACAGCGACTTTCCGTTCTACAACAACCCGCTCTACCTCGACTTCCTCCGCGGCGAGCGGGACTACGCTTGCGCCGCCTGGACGACGCCGACGTACACCGTCCGCGGGTGGCGAGTGCCGTGCTACGCGATCGCTGACGCGCACACGGACGAGGTCGGCGAGCTGTTCGACGCCGCGCTCTGGGAGCGTTACGGACCCGGGATCGACCGGCGGTGCACGAACTGCATGATGCACTCGTCGTTCGAGGGGGCGAGCATCCTCGCAGCGCTGCGCCGGCCTCGCGATCTCGTCCGACTGGCGAGGGAGGAACGGAGGGGATGATCCTGGTCACCGCCTGCTACTTCCCCGAGCGGATGTGGGTCGTCCGCCGGCCGGGGGTGCGCGTCGTCCGCACGCCGTCCGGACCGGCGGCTGCTGCATTACTCGACCGGGAATCGCCGATCCGGGCGCTCGTCGCGACCGGGTTCTGCGGCGGGCTCGATCCGTCGCTCCGGCCGGGCGACATCGCGATCGCGACCGAGATCGCCGGCCGGGACGAGCGGATCCCGATCGAACCGCGGCTCGTGGAATACGCCGTTGCTGCGACCGAACGGGTCGGACGGTCGTACGCGGTCGGCCCGTTTGCCTGCGTCGAACGGATCGTGGCGGGGCCGGGCGAGAAACGGGCGCTCGCTGAGCGGACCGGCGCAATCGCGGTCGACATGGAGAGCGGACCACTCGCGCGGTGGGCAGGAGAGCGGAGGATCCCGTTCGTCGCTGTCCGCGGCGTCCTCGATCGACGCGACGAGCGCCTCCCGTTCGGGGCGGGGGTCGAGGTGGGCGCGCTCCGGGTCGGGCTGCGGGCGCTCGGCGCGGGGCGACCAGCGGGGCGCGCGGTCGGGGCGCTCGCCGGAGCGCTCGCCAAGGAGGTGGACGGATGCGCCGGCAGGTGATCGTCGGTGGGGTCCCGATCGGGGGCGGGGCGCCGATCGTTGTCCAGTCAATGACGAACACGAACACGGCCGACGTCGAAGCGACGGTCGCTCAGATAGGGCGGATGGAGCGGGCCGGATGCGAGATCGTCCGGGTCGCTGTTCCCGACATCGATGCAGCTCTCTCTCTCCCCGCGATCCTCGAGCGGATCTCGCTTCCGCTCGTCGCCGACATCCACTTCGATCCGCGGCTCGCGCTCGCGGCGATCGAGGCCGGGGTCGACAAGCTGCGGCTGAACCCGGGGAACATCACCGATCCCGACCGAATCGCCGAGATTGCGGAGGCTGCGGGGTCGGCCGGGATCCCGATCCGGGTCGGGGCGAACTCCGGATCGCTCGGCCACCGATACCTCGACACGCACGGGCACCCGAGCGCTCAGGGAATGGTCGACAGCGCGTTGGAGGAGATCCGGATCCTCGAGCGAGCCGGGTTCGATCGGATGGTCGTCTCGCTGAAGGGGACCGATGTGCGGATGACGATCGACGCCTATCGGCGGATCGCCCGGGCAGTCGACTACCCCCTTCACGTTGGGATCACGGAGGCAGGGACCCCGTGGGAGGGGTCGATCCGGTCGGCGGTCGGGCTCGGAATCCTGCTTTCGGACGGGCTGGGCGACACCGTTCGGGTGTCGCTTGCGGGTGACCCGGTCGAGGAGATCCGCGTCGCGTACGAGATCCTACGCTCCCTCGGGCTGCGATTCCGCGGGATCGACCTCCACGTCTGTCCGACCTGCGGGCGGACCGGGATCGACCTCGCGGGGATTGCCGCGCGGGTCCGCGAAAGGCTCGGCGACATCGCCGAGCCGATCTCGATCGCCCTGATGGGGTGCGTCGTCAACGGGCTAGGCGAGGTCCGATCGAGCGACATCGGTCTGATCGGCGCGCACGGCCACGGGACGGTCTACGTCGGCGGCCGACAGACATCTGCGGTCCTGCCGGAAGATCGGCTCGCCGAAGAGGTCGTGCGGGCCGTCCGGGGCGTGCTGGCGAGGAGGAGCGGATGAGCGGGGCGAAGCCGGGCACCGTCCGGGCGGAGACGAGAACGGGCATTGACGGCGCCATTGATCGCGCCGTCCGACGCCTCCGCGGCCTGCAGAGCGAGGACGGCTACTGGTGGGCCGAGCTCGAATCGAACGTGACGATCACGGCCGAGCACATCTTCCTGCGCCACATCCTCGGGAACACCGACGAAGTCGAGCGGCGGAGGGCGGCCGAGCAGATCCTGCGACAGCAGCGGGACGACGGAACGTGGGCGAACTGGTACGAGGGCCCTCCCGAGCTCTCAACGACGGTCGAAGCGTACCTTGCGCTGAAGATGGCGGGCATCCCGGCCGACCGAGCCGAGATGGCGGCGGCGCGCCGGCAGATCCTCGCGCGCGGCGGCGTCGAGAAGGTCCGAGTCTTCACGAAGATCTGGCTCGCAATGCTTGGGGAATGGGACTGGCGGGGCGTTCCAGTGATCCCGCCGGAGATCCTCCTCCTCCCGAGGCGCTTCTTCGTCAGCGTCTACTCGTTTGGGTGTTGGGCGCGGCAGACGCTCGTTCCGATGTCGATCATCATGCACGAGCGGCCGGTCGTCCCGCTCCCGCCGTCGGCACGGATCGACGAGCTGTTCGTTGGAGGGAGGGAGCGGGCCGATCGATCGATTCGGCCGGCGAAGATGACCTGGCAGGCGCGCGGCTTCCTCCTGCTCGATCGAGCCCTGCGGGCGTACGGACGCCTCCCGCGGCAGCCGCTCCGGCGGCGGGCGCTCGCCGCCGCAGAGCGCTGGATCCTCGAACGGCAGGAAGCGGACGGTTCGTGGGGCGGGATCCAGCCTCCGTGGGTCTACTCGCTGATCGCACTCAAGCTTCGCGGATACCCGCTCGACAGCGGGCCGGTCGCCCGCGGGTTCTCCGGCTTCTACGGGGAGCGGGGGTTCGCGATCGAGGACGTAGAGACGTTCCGCCTTCAGTCTTGTCTCTCGCCTGTTTGGGACACGGGTCTCGCGATGATTGCCCTCGAGGACGCCGACCTGGCGGCCGACGATCCCGCGCTCGTTCGGGCCGGGGAGTGGCTCCTTTCGGAGCAGATCGAGGCGGGCGGGGATTGGCAGGTCCGATGCGACGCGCCCCCGGGCGGGTGGGCGTTCGAGTTCGAGAACGACCGGTATCCGGATACCGACGATACGGCGGTCGTGATGATGGCGCTCCTCGGGGCCGGCCTCGATCGTCGCCGGGTCGAAGCCGCCCTCGACCGTGCAGCACGATGGCTGATCGGAATGCAGAGCCGGAACGGTGGCTGGGGCGCATTCGACCGCGACAACACGCGGACGTGGACCCGCCAGATCCCGTTCTGCGACTTCGGCGAGGTGATCGATCCTCCCTCCGTCGATGTGACCGCGCACATCGTCGAGTGTCTTGGTCGGCTCGGCCGGCGGATCGGGGATCCTGTCGTCGATCGGGCGATCGCGTACATGCGGCGAGAGCAGGACCCCGACGGCGCGTGGTTCGGCCGCTGGGGCGTCAACCTGACCTACGGGATCGGCGCTGTCCTTCCTGCGTTTGAGGCGGTCGGTGCGGACATGTCGTCGCCGTACGTCCGGCGCGCCATCGCGTGGCTGTTCGATCACCAGAACGAGGACGGTGGCTGGGGTGAGCGGATCGAGGGGTACTACGACCCGTCGTGGCGCGGATGCGGGCCGTCGACCGCGTCGCAGACCGCCTGGGCGCTCCTCGGCCTCCTCGCGGCCGGCGAGGCGGCGCATCCGGCGACGCGCCGGGGGATCGAGTTCCTGATCGACGCCCAGACGGAGGGCGGCGGATGGGATGAGCCGTACTTCACCGGGACCGGGTTCCCGACCGACTTCATGATCCGCTATCACCTCTACCGCGATGTCTTCCCGGTGATGGCGCTCGGGCGATACCGCCGCGCGATGGAGGGAGCGTCATGAAGATCGTCAAGGCGAAGGTCCTCGGATTCTGCGGTGGGGTTCGTCGAGCGGTCCAGCGGATCGAGACCGAACTGGCCGAGCGTGGCCCCCTGCACACCCTCGGGGCGATCGTTCACAACGCCTACGTCGTGAGCGCCCTTGCGGACAAGGGCGCTCAGATGGCGACCGACCTCGACGGTGTGCCGTCAGGAGGGACGGTCGCCATCACGGCACACGGGGCGGGGGAGGATGTCTACGCGGAGATCGAGCGGCGAGGGCTTCGCCTCGTCGACACGACGTGCCCGATCGTCCGTCGCGCGCAGGAGACCGCGGCGAGCCTCGTCGACGAGGAATTCACCGTGGTGCTGTACGGCGAGGCGGAGCATCCGGAGGTCCGCGGGATCCTCTTCTGGACGCGCGGACGCGGGATCGCGACCCAGTCTCCGGACGTCGAGGTCCCGGTCGGGCAGCGCGGGATCGCGATCATCGCTCAGACGACGAAGAACCCGGCGTTGTTCGCCGAGTTCGCGCAGTCGCTCGTCCGGCGGTTCACCGGACGGGTTCCCGAGATTCGGATTGTGGACACGACATGCCCGGAGACGGGGCGGCGCTACCAATCTGCCGAGGAACTCGCCGGTTCGGTCGACGCGCTCGTCGTCGTGGGGAGCCGGAGTTCGGCGAACACGCGGAAGCTCGCCGAGACGTGCCGATCGACGGGGGTGCCGACGCACCACATCGAGTCGGCCGATGAGATCGATGAGGGATGGTTCGTCGGGGCGGAGCGGGTCGGCGTGACGGCCGGCGCGTCGACGCCCGATGCAGTGATCGAGGAGGTCGTCCGCCGTCTCGGCCGGATCGGCGAGGGGGCAGGGCGGATCGGTCGAGGGGATCGGGGGCGAGATGTCTGACGAGGTGGGAAGACCATGCGAACAACGTACCAAGAGCGGCTGACGATGAAGATCCATCGCGACGTGATCCGGCGGACGGCGGACCGGGCGCCGGAGTTCATCGACATCACCGACGAAGTCCGCCGGGCGGTCGACGCGTCGGAGGTTCGCGACGGGTGGGCTCTCGTCTACTCGCGGCACACGACGGCGGCGATCAAGATCAACGAGAACGAGCCGCTGCTCCTGCGGGATATGTCGCGGTTCCTCGAGGAGATCGCGCCACGGGAGGCCGACTATCGGCACAACGACTTCGTCGTCCGCACCGCGAACATGACCGAGGATGAGTGCCCGAACGGGCATTCGCACTGCCAGCACTTGATGCTCGGCGCGAGCGAGACGATCCCGATCGTCGACGGGCGCCCGATGCTCGGCCGATGGCAGAGCGTGTTCCTGGTCGAGCTCGACCGACCGCGCGAGCGAGAGGTCGTCATCCAAGTCCAGGGATGGTAGGCGTGCACCTCACCGCTCTCGAGCGGCTGCCGGCGTCGCCGCCGTCCCGGGCGGAAGCAGTCCGATTCTGCCGCCGGCTCGCCGGCTCGCACTACGAGAACTTCACGGTCCTCTCATGGCTGCTGCCGCGCCGGATGCGCAACCCGGTCGCCGTGCTCTACGCCTACTGTCGAACGGTCGACGACGTCGGCGACGAAGCGCCCGGCGACCGAATCGCCCTGCTCGATCGGTTCGAGTCCGAACTCGGCGCGGCGTTCGCCGGGCGGGCGCGCCATCCTGTCCTCGTCGCCGTCGAGGAGCTTCTTGATCGGTTCAACCTTTCGAGAGAGCCGTTCGAGCGGCTGATCGAGGCGAACCGGATCGACCAGCGGGCCGCCGGCTACGCTACCTTCGACGATCTCCTCCAGTACTGCGATCGCTCGGCGAACCCAGTCGGTCGACTCTTCTTGATGCTCTTCGGCTACCGGGACGAAGAGCGGTTCGCGCTGTCCGACGCGACCTGCACGGCGTTGCAGCTCACCAACTTCTGGCAGGATGTCCGCCGGGACGTCGCGCAGGGGCGGGTCTACTTCCCGCGGGAGGACTTGGAGCGGTTCGGGGTCCGGGAGGCGGATCTCGCGCGCGAACGGGCGAACGAGCCGATCCGCGCGCTGGTGCGGTTCGAGGTCGAGCGCGCCCGTCGGTTCTTCGCTGCCGGGCTTCCGCTCCTCGACTCCGTCCGCGGGCACCTCCGAGTCGATCTCGCGTTGTTCTCGCGGGGCGGCCTGACGATTCTCGACAGGATCGCCGCCCGCGGGTACGATCCGCTCGCAGAGCGGCCGACTCTCGGGGGGGGAAAGAAGGCGGCGATCGGCCTCTCCACGCTGGTGAGCGACCGATGGCGACGAACGATCTGAGAAGCGCGTACCGAGCGTGCGCCCGGACCGCGCGACGGGAGGCCCGCAACTTCTACTTTGCCTTCCTTTCCCTCTCGCACCGGCAGCGCCGCGCCGTCTACGCTCTGTACGCCTTCTGCCGCGAGGCCGACGACATCGCCGACGAAGACGCGCCCGCCTCCGAGCGTCGGCTGCGGCTCGACGCGCTGCGGGCCCGCCTCTCGGACGCCGCAGACGGAATTCCACGAACCCCGTGCGACGTCGCCCTTTCCGATACGATCCGGGCGTTTGGGGTCGATTCGCGGGATCTCGACGAGGTCCTGACCGGCGTCGAGACCGACCTCGACCTGAGCGAGATCGAGACCGTCGAGGAGCTGACGACGTACTGCTACCGCGTCGCCTCGGCCGTCGGGTTGGCGACCCTGCCGATCCTGACCGGTGGGGCTGCACCGGACGAGGCGCAACGGCAGCGCGCGATTGACCTCGGGCTCGGCATGCAGTTGGTGAATATCCTTCGGGACGTCGGCGAGGACCTCGATCGGGGGCGGGTCTACCTGCCGCGCGAGGAGTGCGACCGCTTCGGGGCGCGCCGCGTCGATCTCGAGAGCCGGATAGTCACCGAACCGATCCGCCGGCTGCTCGGATCGACAGCGGATCGAGCGGCCGAGAAGCTCGCGAGCGGGATGCAGCTCGCTCCGCTCCTCCCGCGGAACAGCCGGGCCTGCCTATGGCTCCTGGGGGAGCTCTACGGGCGGATTCTCAATCGGATCCGCGGGAGCGCATTCGACGTCTTTTCCCGGCGGGTCTCGCTACCGGCCGCCGAGAAGGTTTGGCTCCTCGTGACGGCGCCGTGGAGGGGGCGATGAGCGTCGTCGTGGTCGGGGGCGGGTTCGCGGGGCTCGCGGCGGCGTGCCGCCTGGCCGCCGCGGGCGCGGCGCCGGTCGTCCTTGAGCGCGCACCACGGCTCGGCGGACGCGCGTCGTCCGTCCGGTTCCCGGCGACGGGCGAGACGATCGACCTCGGGCACCACGTTCTGATGGGATGCTGCACGGCGAGTGATGGGTTTCTGCGGCGGATCGGCAGAGGCTCGGCGGTCTGGTTTCAGGACGAACTGGAGATCCCGATCCGCTGGCGAGGAGGCCGGACGGCGCTTCGCTCGTCGATCCTCCTCCCTGGTCCGCTCCATCTGGCGCCGAGCCTTCTTCGCTACCGCGCACTCTCGCCGGGCGAGCGTCTTCGCGCGCTGATCGTGGGCGGCCGGCTCCTCGCGGGCGGCCGACGGGCGCAGGGGACGTTCGGGGGGTGGTTGCGCGCGCGCGGCCAATCGACGCGCGCGATCGCTCGCTTGTGGGACCCGATTTCGATCGGAGCACTGAACGCTTCGGCCGACAGCGTCGCAGTCTCCGCGGCTCGCCAAGTCTTCGCCGAAGGGTTCTTTCGGCCGGGCGGCGCGAACATCGGCCTGTTTACCGAACCGCTCTCGGGGATCTTCGAGGCGGGACGTGACTACGTCGTCTCTCGTGGCGGGACGGTCGAAACCGCCGCCGCTGCGGCGGTTCGGGTTGAACGCAGCGCCGTCCGCGCTGTCGAGACGACCGATGGCCGGACCATCGACGCGTCGGCCGTCGTCGCTGCTGTACCGCCTTGGGATCTCGCTCGGATGCTCACCGGGATCCCTGAGACGAACGAGTGGGTCGCGCGCGCGCGGCGCCTGCGCTGGGCGCCGATCGTCGACGTGCATCTCTGGTTTGATCGGGCGGTTGCGGACGAGCCGTTCTTCATCGCCGTCGACTCGCCCCTTCAGGCGGTCTTCGATCTCTCGCTCGTCCACCGGGCGTCCGATATGTCCGGGAATCGGCGCTCGCACCTCGTCCTCTCGATCAGCGCGGCCGACGCCTGGATCGACCGACCGGCCGACGCGATCGTGTGCGATCTGATGGAGGCGCTGCCGGCGTTCCTCCCGAGCGTGGAACGGGCCCGGCTCGAGCACCGACTTGTCATGCGGCATCGCCGGGCGACGTTCGTCCGCGCACCGGGCGCTGATCGACTTCGCCCCCCGTCCTCGATCGGAGTCGGTGGCCTCCACCTCGCCGGAGACTGGACGGCGACCGGATGGCCATCGACGATCGAAGGCGCCGTGCGCTCCGGGATCGCGGCCGCGGCCGCCGTCGAGACCCGCGCCGACTGGGAGGCGCCGCCGGACGCGGCGGAGCGGGACGAACCGAATCCCGACCCCGCCGGGGCGCGCCGCTGACCCATCGTTGGGTCTCACATAGTGAGATAGTCAGCCGAGAGTCTGCCCTCTTGATCTCAGATCTCGGGACGGTATAATCCCGCGCCGGATCGAGGTGATCACAGTGCCGCAGACGATGACGGAGAAGATCCTCGCGGGGCATCTCCGCGAGGGGAGGCTGGAGAAGGGGGCTGAGGTTGGAATCCGGATTGACCAGTGCCTGACGCAGGACTCGACCGGCACGATGGCCTGGCTCGAGTTCGAGGCGCTCGGGATCGATCGGGTCCGGGCGCAGCTCGCTGTCTCCTACTCCGACCACACCTCGCTCGGGTTCAAGGGCGAGTCGACCGACGACCACGTGTTCCTTCAATCGATCGCGTCGCACTACGGGGCGAAGTTCTCGAAGAACGGAAACGGCGTCTGTCATCAGATTCACTACGAGCGGTTCGGGATCCCCGGGGAGACGCTCCTCGGATCGGACTCCCACACCCCGACTGCGGGGGGGATCGGGATGCTCGGGATCGGGGCCGGCGGAATGGACGTCGCGGTCGCAATGGGCGGCGGCCCGTTCTACCTCGCTGTTCCGAAGACGATGAAGATCACGCTCACCGGGAAGCTTGCGCCGAACGTCAGTGCGAAGGACATCGCGCTCGAAGTGCTTCGACGGATCTCGGTAAAGGGCGGCGTTGGCTACTTCCTCGAGTTCGTCGGCCCGGGTGTGGGAACGCTCTCGGTTCCCGAGCGCGCGACGATCACGAACATGGGGACCGAGACCGGCGCGACCTCGTCCATCTTCCCGTCCGACGAGGTCACCCGCGAGTTCTTCCGCATGCAGGGGCGGGAGGCGGACTGGGTCGAGCTGCGGCCCGACGCGGAGGCCGAATACAACGAGGAGATCGAGATCGACCTCGGGAGCGTCCCACCGCTGGTGGCGATGCCGGGGATGCCGGACAACGTCTTTGACATCTCGAAGGTCGCCGGCACGAAGATCGATCAGGTGTTCATCGGCTCCTGCACGAACGGATCGTACTACGACATCAAGATCGTCGCCGAGATGCTGAAAGGGAGGAAGGTCTCGACCGGCATCGACGTTATCGTCTCGCCGGGATCCCGTCAGGCGTGGGAGATGGTGATCGAGGACGGGAGCTTCCTCGAACTGACGAAGGCGGGCGTGCGAATGATCGAGCCCGGCTGCAACGCGTGCATCGGGATCGGCTTCGTCCCGGGAACCGGACATCTCTCGTTGCGGACCGTCAACCGCAACTGGAAGGGACGCGGTGGGAACGACGCGGGGAAGATCGCCCTGTGCGGTCCGCAGGTCGCGGCTGCGTCGGCGTTGAAAGGCATCATCTCGGATCCCCGGGAGTTGCCCGCACCGATCGTCAAGGTCGATCGCCTGACCGTCGACGACTACTTGATCCTCGAGCCCGAAGGGCCGACGGTCCCCATCCGGCGGAGCCCGAACATCGCGCCGCTCGGGACGCAGACCTCTCTTCCGGGCGTTCTCAACGGCGATGTGCTGCTGAAGGTGGGCGATGGCATCTCGACGGACGCGATTCTCCCCGCCGGGCCGCTGACTCAGCACTTGCGCTCAAATCTGCCGGAGATCGCGAAGTTCACGTTCCACTACGAGGACAGGATGTTCGCGGCGCGCGCCGCGGAACGAGGCGGAGGGTTCATCGTCGCCGGGGACAACTACGGGCAGGGAAGCTCGCGCGAGCACGCGGCCCTCGCACCGTGGAAGCTGGGAATTAAAGCGGTCCTGGCGAAGAGCTTCGCTCGGATTCATCGGGCGAATCTGATCAACATGGGGATCCTCCCGCTGATCTGCAATACCGATCCGATTGAGCAAGAGGATCACCTACAGATCGAGCTCGCGAAGCTGGATGGCCATGTGCCCGTCAAGAACCAGAGCAAGGGGACGACGATCGCGGCGAAACACGATCTCTCCGAGCGGGAGAAGGCGATCGTCCGCGCGGGCGGTCTCCTCGCCTACACGGCCCGGGCGGGGGGTTGACGGCGCGGCCGGACGGGGCTAGGATCTCCACATTATGGGAACGGGTGTCTCAGATAATGAGAGCACCGAGAGGATGTGAGTCGCCTGAACACGCTTGAGAAGTGCGTGCGGATCCTGACCTTGTTCAGCCAGTCGGCCCCGGTCCTGACGGTGTTGGAGATTGCCGAGCATCTCGACCTCCCGCGCAGCACCGCGTACCGTTACATCTCGGCACTGCGGACTCACCATCTGGTCGAGGAGACGCCGGACGGCGCCGGCTACCGACTCGGGAGCCGGATCCTCGAGCTGGCGGCCACGATGTCTCGCCGCTCCCTGCGCGACGCGGTGATGCCCTACATGGAGGAGATCTCCGGGGACACCGGCGAGACGACGATCTTGTGCGTGTTGCGCGGCCACGTCGGCGTCTGCATGGAGAAGGTCGAGGGGCATCACGCGCTCCGCGTCTCCTATGAGCTTGGCGACACGTATCCGCTGCACGCCGCTGCGACCGGGAAGGCGATCCTGGCCCACCTGGCCCCGACGGAGCGCGACGCGATCCTGCGGGATATCGGGCTCCCGCGTTTGACCGACACGACGATCACTCGCCGCTTGGACCTGAAGAGGGAGCTCGACCGGATTCTCCGGAAGGGGTACTCCGAGAGTCGAGGGGAGTCGATCGTCGGGACGTACGGGATCGCTGTCCCGATTATCTCGCCGTCCGGTCGTGTCATCGCCTCGATCGGGGTTTCGATGCCCGAGCACCGAGCGGAGCCCGAGAATCGGGGACGAATCATCGAGCGGCTCGTCGAGGCGAGCCGCTCGATCAGTGAGGAACTCAGCGCATAGGGCGCATCGAGCCATTTCCACACGACAAGGAGGAATTGATCGATCATGGCGAACCGGTTCGTTCCGACCCCGAAGGGCGGAGAGGCGATCGTACGGACGAAGGACCGGCTGAAGGTCCCCGATCACCCGATCATCCCGTGCATCCGCGGCGATGGCACCGGCGTCGATATCACTCCGGTGATGATGAAAGTCGTCGACGCGGCGGTGGAGAAGGCGTTCGGCGGCGTGCGGAAGATCGCGTGGTTGAAGGTGCTCGCCGGCGACGAAGCGATCGAGGTCAACCACCCCGAGCTCTCCGAACCGGAGATCGTGGGGATCCCGCCGGACGAGAGGCAGAAGCTCTACCTCCCGGAGGAGACCGTCGAGGCGATCCGAACGTACCTCGTGGCGATCAAAGGCCCCCTGACTACGCCCGTCGGCGGGGGCATCCGCAGCCTGAACGTGACGCTGCGCAAGCTCCTCGACCTCTACGCCTGCGTCCGGCCGGTCCAACATATCGGGACCCCGGCGCCGGTCCACCGCCCGGAGGACGTCGACATCGTCTTCTTCCGCGAGAACACCGAGGATGTCTACGCCGGGATCGAGTGGCCCGCCGGGTCCGCCGATGCCGACAAGGTGATCGCTTGGCTCGAGAAGGAGATGAAGGTCGGCAGCAAGATCCGATTCACGAGAAACTGCGGGATCGGGATCAAGCCGATCAGCGAGGAAGGATCCAAGCGCCTCGTCCGCGCCGCGATCGAGTACGCGATCGCCAACGAGCGCTCCACGGTCACCCTCGTTCACAAGGGGAACATCATGAAGTTCACCGAGGGAGCGTTCCGCGATTGGGGGTACGAGGTTGCGTCGGAGTACCCGCAGTTGATCTCGGAGCAGGAGGTGGCGGCGAAGCACGGCGGACGGGTGCCCGCCGGCAAGATCCTGATCAACGATCGGATCGCCGACCAATTCTTCCAGCAGATGCTCTTGCGGCCGACCGAGTACTCGGTCGTCGCAACGATGAACCTGAACGGCGACTACGTCACCGATGCCGCCGCCGCCCAGGTCGGCGGGCTCGGCGTTGCGCCCGGGGCGAACATCAACTATCGGACCGGACACGCGATCTTCGAGGCGACGCACGGCACGGCCCCGAAGCACGCGGGCCAGGACAAGGTAAACCCGGGGAGCCTCATCCTCTCTGCCGTTGAGATGCTCCGCTACCTGAACTGGCAGTCGGCTGCCGACCTCGTCATGACGGGGATCCAGTCGGCGATCCAGGCGAAGAAGGTCACCTACGACCTCGAGCGGCAGATGGAAGGGGCGACACTCCTCTCCTGCTCAGCGTTCGGCGACGAGATCATCCGCCGGATGTAAGAAAGGTTCGACATCATGGCACAAAGAGGAATCCGCGAGTACGACGCAAAGCGGATGCTGGCGCAGGCCGTCGGGAAGATATCGAGTGGGACGCTCGCGTTCGACGAGCGGCTCATCCTCGTCGATCCGGACACGGATCTCGCCGTCCTCCCGGCGACGCACCCATGGCTCAAGACGACGAAGCTCGTCGCCAAGCCGGACCAGCTGTTCGGCAAGCGGGGCAAGAACAACCTTCTCTGCGTCGACAAGACGTTCGATGAGGTCAGAGAGTGGGTCGCCGAGCGGATGAACAAACAGGCGACGATCGAGGGGGCAAGCGGGAAGACGACCGGAGTCCTGACGCACTTCCTGATCGAGCCGTTCGTCCCGCACGAGGCGGAGTACTACCTCGCGTTCACTTCGGGGTGCGACGCGGACGTCATCCATTTCTCGACCCAGGGCGGCGTCGACATCGAATCGGTCTGGGACAGCGTCGTGAACATCGAGGTTCCCGTCCTCGGGGCGCTCGATCGGAAGCGACTCGAGGCGAAGCTGCCAAAGCTCCCGCAAAGGGAGAGGGTCCTCGACTTCATCGAGACCCTCTACCGTGTCTTCGTCGACGCTCATTTCACTTACCTTGAGTTCAACCCGTTCACGTTCTCCGAGGACGGTGCACTCGTGCCGCTCGACTGCGTCGCTAAGCTCGACGATACCGCCGGGTTTCAATGCGCGGAGGTGTGGGGCAGGATCGAGTTCCCCAAGGCGTTCGGAACGGCGATGACTCGGGAGGAGGCGTACGTCAAGTCCCTCGATGAGAAGACGGGAGCTTCGCTCAAACTGACCGTCCTCAACCCGAACGGTCGGGTCTGGCTCCTCGTCGCCGGCGGCGGCGCCAGCGTCATCTACGCCGATACGGTCGTCGACCTCGGCTACGCCGACGAACTCGCGAACTACGGCGAGTACTCGGGCGACCCGTCGACCGAACTCACATACGAGTACACGAAGACGGTCCTCGATCTGATGACGCGGACGCCGGATCCGAACGGGCGGGGGAAGTACCTCATCATCGGCGGCGGGATCGCGAACTTCACCGACGTCGCAAAGACGTTCACCGGGATCATCCAGGCTCTCGAGGAGTACAGGGATCGCCTGCAAGAGAACCGGGTCAGGATTTACGTCCGGCGCGGTGGCCCGAACTACGTGGAAGGGCTCGAGAAGATGCGCCGCGTCGGTGAACGGATCGGCGTTCCGGTCGAGGTCTACGGACCGGAGACGCACATGACGGCCGTTGTCTCAATGGCCCTCGAGGGAGGAACGTAGGATGCAGAACTACGAGCTCTTCAATCGCGACACCGAGGCGTTCGTGTACGGGAACCAGACGCGCGCCGTGCAACGGATGCTCGACTTCGATTCCCTCTGCCGCCGGGACGCGCCGAGCGTCGTGGCGATGATCACCCCCGAGCGGGGTGGGTTCGACAAGTTCTTCTGGGGGACGAAGGAGATCACGATTCCAAGGGTACGAAGCATCGGCGAGGCCGCCGCGAGATGGCCGAAGGCCGATGTCATGGTGAACTTCGCCTCGCAGCGATCGGCGTTCGATTCCACGATGGAGGCGCTGGCGAGCGAGACGATCCGCACGGTCGCCGTAATCGCCGAAGGGGTTCCCGAGCGGCAGGCCCGCATCCTCGCCGCGACCGCCAAGCAAGCGGGGAAGTGGATCATCGGACCGGCGACCGTCGGCGGGATCAAGGCTGGCTGCTTCAAGATCGGGAACACGGCCGGGACGATGGACAACATCAAGGAGGCGAACCTCTACCGGCCCGGATCCGTCGGCTTCGTCTCCGTCTCCGGCGGGCTCTCCAACGAGGCGTACAACATCATCTCCCGGACGACCGACGGGCTGTACGAGGGGATCGCGATCGGCGGCGATGCCTTCCCTGGCTCCACCCTGCTCGACCACCTGCTTCGCTACGAGAGAAACCCGGCGATCAAGCTGCTCGTCTGTCTCGGAGAGCTCGGAGGAACCGCGGAGATCGAGATCGCGAACGCGGCGAAAGACGGCCGGATCACGAAGCCGCTCGTCATGTGGGTGACCGGGACGTGCGCCAAGGTTCTCCCCGGCCAGGTCCAGTTCGGGCACGCCGGAGCGAAGGCAGGGTCGGCCGCCGAGGCGGCCGACGCGAAGAACCAAGCACTCCGCGAGGCCGGCGTCATCGTCCCGAACTCGTTCAACGACTACGCCGAAGTGATCCACGAGACCTTCGAGACGCTCGTGAAGAAGGGCATCATCGTTCCCGCGCAGGACGTGACGCCGCCAAAGATCCCGATGGACTACGCTCAGGCGAAGGCCGAAGGGCTTGTGCGCAGGCCGACCCACTTCATCTCGACGATCTGTGACGAATCGGGCGACGTCCACAACTACTGCGGCGTCCCGATCGACGAGGTCATCGAGCGCAGGCTCGGGATCGGCGGGGTGATCGGGCTGCTCTGGTTCAAGAAGGAGATCCCCGAGTCCGCTCGCGAGTTCCTCGAGATGGTCATCCAGATCATCGCCGACCACGGGCCGGCTGTCTCCGGCGCCCACAACACGATCGTCGCCGCGAGGGCCGGGAAGGACCTGATCTCCTCGCTCGTCAGCGGAATTCTCACGATCGGCCCGCGATTCGGCGGCGCCGTGAACGGCGCTGCTGAGCACTTCCTCTACGGCCTGCGGAATCGGATGGCCCCGCGGGACTTCGTCGGCTACATGAAGTCGAAGAACGTCAACATACAGGGGATCGGGCATCGGCTTCACACCGTCGAGCAGCCCGATCAGCGCGTCGAGCTGATGAAGAACTTCGCCCGATCGCACTTCAGCGCGACACCGCTCCTCGACTACGCGCTCTCCGTCGAGGTCGTGACGACACAGAAGAAGAGCAACTTGATCCTGAACGTGGATGGGTGCATCGGCGTCCTGCTCGTCGACCTCCTCAAGGAGCTTCGGTTCTGCGACGAGGAGATCGATCGGATGATCTCGATGGGCACGTTCAATGCCCTCTTCGTCCTCGGGCGGTCGATCGGCCTGATGGGCCACTACTTCGACCAGAACCGCCTCGAGCAGGGGCTCTACCGCCACCCGCTCGATGACATCCTCTACGACGTGCCGGAGCGCCCCGAGGTGGTCGGCTGAGAATGCAGGGAGCAGGGCCCGGGTCCTCCAATGCCACGGCTCACTCGGATCGAATGCGAGGAGGAGGGCGTCGTAGGATCGGCCGTTGACCACGTGCTTCAGAGCGGCGACGACGATCCGGCCGTCCTCTTCCTGTCCGTTGCTGAGACCACAAGTGCGACGCACGCGATCGCTACCAGCAACGCTTCGACGATTCGAAGACGGTTCGATCCAGTCATTGCGCTCTTCTCGTTCACGGCCCGTCGGGGACGCGCATCATCGCAGCGTCGATGTCGAGACGGGCGAAGCGATTGGGTCCACTTGCTGGCATCGACTCTCCCTTCTGTCCGACTCGCCGGAGGCCGACGTCCACAGGGGCTGGCGACAGGGCGTCTCGAACGAGCACGCGTCGCTCGGTGGATGGGAAGAGAATCCTCGGGATGCGTTGCGCGAGCGTCTCAACGCGACGATCGTCGATCCCCGGATGCTTTCCGAAGGTGGGCGACGGCAGGGCGGGGGACGCCAGCTTCCGTCGATCCGCCGGACTCAGCTGATCCGGCCTCCGAGCGACTTGATGTCCCGTCCGTTCGATCGCCGGAGATGCGACCCGATCGAGATCAACGAACTGCCGAGCCTGTCTCGCAATGCATCGATTGCGGACAGGTGGGATCGCGTCGCCCGCCGGGAGCGGCGGATCTCATCGCGGAGAGACGCCAGCTCCCACGCTCGCTGTTTGGCGAGGAGCCATACTGTGTAGTCGCTCAGCATCCTCCGGCCTCCTTTGGTCTCCTCGCGGGACGATGTGCGGCCCCATTGTGTGCGGGGCGTCAACTCTCTATAATGCCTTTGTAGGTTAGATCGTATCGGGCGGCGGATAACCTGTCAACCTTACTGAGGAGGTTAGCAATGGCCGAGCACATCGATGGGAACGATCGCCGGATCGCGGGAGCGAAGCTGGTCGGTGGGGATCTTGCGCTCGACTTCGCGAACACCGCTGACTGGCACGACACCGATGCGCCGGAAGAGATGCTGACGGAGTACGAAGACCTCCTGGTCTGGGCGATCCGGGCGGGGGCGATTCTGCCGGGGGACGCGGAGCCTCTCTCGTCGGCAGCTGCACAGCGGCCGACGGCTGCTCGCGCTGTTCTGGAGGACGCTGTGGCGCTTCGAGAATCGCTCTTCCGTATCTTCTCTGCGTGCGCGGGCGTCAAGAAGGTTCCAGCGAGCGATCTCGCGGCGTTGAACGAGGCGTGCGCGAGCGCGGCGAGCCATCGGCGGATTGCCGCGTCCGATGGGGGATACTCGTGGACCTGGTTCGAGGAACCCGATGACCTGCGTCGACCGTTGCGGCCGATCGTCGTTGCGGCGGCGGAGCTTCTCGTCTCCGATCGGCTGGGCCGAGTGAAAAAGTGCGAGGACGGCCGATGTGGCTGGCTGTTTCTCGACACGAGCCGGAACCGAAGCCGCCGCTGGTGCGACATGGCCGACTGCGGGAATCGCGCCAAAGCGCGAAGGTACTATCGGAGGCACCGGACGGCCGACAGGTAGTACGGCGTCCGGTCCGGGGCCAGCGTGCGATCGAGCCGCCCCAGCTGTGCGCCGGACCGTGAATCGTCGATAATGTGCGCCGGATGCCGGGAGGTGGTCTCTGGAAGCATGTACACTCGTCCGAAGTACCCGATCATCATCGTCGATCCGACCTGGGAGGCGCCGTCGTTCGCAGGACAACGGATCCGCACGATCGCTGAGCGATTGCAGCAGCTCGGATACCCGACGCACGCGACGGCCGACGTGGAGGACGGCCGCGCGCTGATTGAGGCATACCCGAACCTCGGATGCCTTCTCGTGGCCTGGGATCCCGGAGCGCCGGAGCTGGTCCGTCGGTTGATCCGGGCCGCCCGCAGCCACGGGCAGTACCTTCCGGTCTTCCTCCTCGCCGATCGGACGGAGGTGCGCGACATCGACCTCCTGATCGTCGAACAGATCGATGAATACATCTGGAAGCTCGAGGATCCGGCTGCATTCGTCGCCGGCCGAGTGTCGAGCGCGATCGAACGCTACGCGAACCTGCTCTTGCCGCCGTTCTTCGGAGCAATGGTCCGGTTCGCCGAGGAGTACCAATACTCCTGGCACACGCCGGGCCACTCGGGCGGCGCGGCGTTCCTGAAGTCGGCCGTCGGTCAGGAGTTCGTCCGCTTCTTCGGCGAGCAGCTCTTTCGATCCGATCTGAGCGTCTCGGTCGGCGCGCTCGGCTCCCTCCTGAAGCACAGTGGACCGGTCGGAAAGGCAGAGCGGAATGCCGCGAGCGTCTTCGGAGCGCAGATGACGTTCTTCGTCACGAACGGGACGTCGACGTCGAATCGGATTGTCTTTCAGTCGTGCGTGATCGGCGGCGACAGCGTGATCGTGGACCGCAACTGTCACAAATCGGTCGAGCAGGCGATCCGGCTGACAGGGAGCCTTCCGACGTACCTCCTCCCCGACAGCAATCAGTATGGGATCATCGGGCCGATCCCACCGGCGCGCCTCGCGTGGTCGGAGGTTGTCTCACGGATCCAGCGCCATCCGCTCCTGCCGGCCGGGGAAAGCCCGTCGGAGGCGGAGCTGCTGGTGATCACCAACTCGACCTACGACGGCCTCTGTTACGACGTCCAACAGCTCCTGACGCAGATCGACGGGGGAGCGAAGCGGATCCTGTTCGACGAGGCGTGGTACGCATACGCGCGATTCAACCCGATGTACAGCGATCGCTACGCGATGGCGATCGATGTCGACGCCGCCGACGGCTGCACGCCGACCGTCTTCGCGACGCACTCGACGCACAAGCTGCTCGCCGCCCTCTCACAAGCCTCGATGATCCACGTCAAGAGCAGCCGGCGTGCGCCTGTCGAGCACGATCGGTTCAACGAGGCGTACATGATGCACAGCTCAACCTCCCCGCAGTACGCGATCATCGCCTCGAACGACGTCGCGGCCGGCATGATGTCCGGCGGGAGCGGCCAGGTCTTGACGCAAGCGTCGATCGACGAGGCGGTCGCGTTCCGGCAGCTGATGGCGCGGCTCGAACGGGACCGGCGGGAGCGGAAAGACTGGTGGTTCCGCGCATGGCAGCCAGACAGGGTTCGAACGAAGCGCGGGGTCGTCCGCTTTGAGGACGCCGAGCCGGAGGCGCTCTCGACGAGGCCGGAGTGCTGGACGCTCGAACCGGGCGCGAACTGGCACGGGTTCGACGGGCTCACATCGGGCTACTGCCTGCTCGATCCGATCAAGGTCACCCTGATCACCCCGGGGATCGCGGCCGACGGGTCGCTCCCCGACCCGTCGGATCGACAGACGGCGCCGGATCACGCGCTCATCCCCGCCCCGGTCGTCACTGCGTTCCTCGGATCGGAGGGGATCGTGGTCGAGAAGACGGGGCACTACACGATGCTCCTCCTCTTTTCGCTCGGGATCACGAAGGGGAAATGGGGGACGCTCGTCAACGCGCTGTTCGAGTTCAAACATCTCTACGATAGTGGCGCTCCGCTCTCCGAAGCGATCCCGTCGCTCGTCGAGGTCTACCCCGAGCGCTATGAAGGACTCGCTCTGCGCGAGCTCTGCCTTCAGATGCACGGCTTCCTCCGGAAGACGGAGCTTCCGCAAAAGGAACGGGCGCTCCGGCGGGTCGAGAATCACCCAGTGCAGCGGACGACGCCGCGCGAAGCGTACCGGGCGCTCGTCAAGGGGCGTGTCGAGCGCGTGCCGATCGACCACCTGGACGGGCGGGTGGTTACTGTCGGGCTCGTTCCGTACCCGCCGGGGATTCCGGTCCTCATGCCGGGAGAGGAGGCGAATGCCGCGGTCTGCTCGTACCTGCAGGGGCTTGAGGCGTTCGACGACGCGTTTCCTGGGTTCGAGCACGAAATGCACGGGTTGTGCACTCCGATCGAGAGCGCGGCAAAGACGGCGATCGGCGAGTACCGCTACTGCGTCTACTGCCTGCCGCAGTGATCCGAGGACATTCGGCTGCGGGGGCAACGGGCGCATTGCTTGTCGCCTCCGTCATCTGGGGGTTCGCGTTCGTCGCTCAACGAGCCGGGATGGCGTTCGTCGGGCCGTTCACGTTCAATGGCGTCCGGTTCCTCCTCGGGAGTCTGGTGTTGCTTCCCATCCTGGTGGTCCGGCGACGCGGGGGCAGTGCACAGAGCCAGCTCCTCATCCCGCGGAGAACGGCCGCTCTCGCCGGCGCGGGAGCCGGCCTCGTTCTCTTCGCCGCAGCGTCCCTGCAACAGGTCGGAATCGTTCACACCACGGCCGGGAAAGCCGGCTTCATCACTGGGCTCTACGTTGTCATCGTCCCGCTGATCGGCCGCCTGCGGGGACAACCGGTCCGCCGGACGGTCGCCGTCGGATCACTGGTTGCGCTCGCCGGTCTCTACCTGCTCAGCGTTCCGCAGGCGCCGGGGTTCGCGATCGGCCTCGGAGACGGGCTCTTGCTGGCGAGCGCGTTCGGGTGGGCCGTGCACGTACACATCGTCGGATGGCTCGCCGAACGGGTTCCGTCGGTCGCAGCAGCGGCCGTTCAGTTCGCAGTTTGTGGCGCGGCGAGCCTCATTGCGGCGGCGGCGTTCGAGAGGATTGAGTTCGACGGGCTTCTGCGCGCAGCGGTCCCGATCCTCTACGCGGGACTGCTCTCGACGGGGGTCGCGTACACGCTTCAGATTGTCGGACAGCGGCGGATCGACCCGGCCCGTGCGGGGATCGTCCTCAGCCTTGAGGCGGTGTTCGCCGTCGTCGGTGGGTGGCTCATCCTCTCCGAGGCGATGTCCAGCCGCGGGTTGATCGGCTGCGCCTTGATGCTTGCGGGGATGACGTTCGCCCAGTTGCGGCGTCGCGACGCCCGCCCCCGGCTCCTCGGTTGATCGATCACGCTCGTCAGCGTCCGAGCGGCAGGGCGAGTCCGGTCAGCTCCGGATCGATGACCTCTCCGCGCTCGGTGAACGGCCGGTCGTCAAGCCAGACGGAGCTGTCGAGTGATGACGAACGTCTCGTCCTCCCGAAGGCGGAACAGCTCGCGGACGAGGACGTCGGCCGCCCGTTCCAACTCGCACTCGTACAGGAATGACATGATCCCTCCCGACGGGCACCGTGGGCGGCGCACTCAGCCCCCGCTTGTATCCCGGGTCGGCCTCTCGGGGCAACGCCGGGCCCTGTAGGAGAACGCCCGGTCGCGCCGGCGCCTCACCGTACCGTGTACATGCGCGAGGGCCAGGCCGAGGGTCGAGCGGCGCGGGCGCCGTCGGCGCGACGCTGACATCGCCGGACTTCTGATCGACCGATAGTCGTCGAATCGGTCCGGCTACGGGGCGGAGGCCTTCGGGATCTCGCCGGACTTGACGATCGCGATCTTCGCGGTCAACGGCCCGATCAGCTCGTGGAGCACAGTGGCGCCGATGATCACGTTCAGCAGGATCTGGCTGACGGGCGCGAACGCCGGGTCCCGCTGAAGGAGAAGCGCTAGACCGATTACGATCCCGCCTTGGGGGATCAGTCCCCAGCCCGCAAACCGTCGGACCTGCGGCGCCGCCCCACCGAGCGAGGCCCCCAAGTAGGCGCCGCCGAGCTTCCCGACTGATCGAAAAACGACGAACAACAGGACGATCGGGAAGTAGCGGAGAAGGATGCCGATGTCGAGGAGCATCCCGCTGATCGTGAAGAACATGACGAAGACGAACGGCTCGATGTACTCCTCGATCAGGCGGAAGATCCTGTCGCGATCGCGCGTGAAATTCACGACGACGATCCCCATCCCCATCGTGGCGAGCAGCGGGTCGAGGCCGAGGAGTGTCGAGAGCCCGTAGATGAGGGCGAGCAACCCGAAAACGAGGACCAACAGGAGCCCTTCCGCTTCGGCCTTGAGCCAGCGCGGAACGAAGTGGAAGGCGAGGCCGGCGGCCGCCCCGAGGGCGAGTGCGCCTCCGATCGTGAGGAACGGCTCGAAGACCGCCCCGATCTCGCCCGAGGAATGGGTGATCAACGCTGCGGCGATCACCGTGGCGATGCTGAAGTTGATGATCCCGAGGGCGTCATCGAGCGCGGCCGCCGCCATGATGCTGAATGACACCATGCCCTTCGCTCTGTACTGGTGGATCACCGCGAGGGTCGCCGACGGATCCGTCGGCGAGGCAAGCGCTCCGAGCATCAGGGCGAGCGGGACGATCGTATCGAGGAAGCCGCCCTCGCCGGGCAGCAGGAACGGCAAGATGGCGAGCCCGCCGAGGATGACGAGCAGTGCGGACAGCTCGGCCTCTCCGAGAGCGAGGAGGAGGATCTTCTTCCCGAGGTCCCTCAAGGGCCCCAGCGCGAGCGTCCCGCCGACGGCAAACGTCAAGATCGCGAGTGCGAAGCTCGTGATTCCATCGCTGCCGTCAACGAACGCCGCAGGAACGACCCCGGTGATCCGTGGATTCAGCGCGAGCCCGGCGAGAATGTACCCGCTGACGCGGGGGAGCCCAACCTTCGTCACGAGTTCCCCGAACAAGTAGCCGGCGCCGATCGTCATGCCGAGGATGAGGAGTGTGTTCATCCGGTCCGCCTTTTCCCGATACTCGGTCCTGGAGGCGGCCCAGTGTACGTCGATTCCGAACGCGTCGCAACGGCGCTCGTCGCAGCGACTCCGCAAGGGAAACGAAAGGGCGAGGGCAGGCGCCCGGCCCGCCCTCGCCCTTTCGACATCAGCAGACGGGAAGGGTCGACGGACTAGCCGTCGCTGACCTCCTCCAGCGTGAGGGGTTCCTCGTCGACCACTTCGAGGACCGCGTCGCAATGGGGACAGGTGACCCGTTCGTAGAGCAACACGTCGTCCTCATCCATGCGGAAGGACTTCCCGCACGTAGGACACACCGCTTTCGGCATCTCGTCCTCCTTCGTTGGCAGCTGAACGATCCGCGCACAGCGCCAATGCCCGCCATCCCGATCGCCGTCCGTCGAGCGGTGTGCCCGCGGGATCGACGACCCTCACAGACCGACGAAGAGAGACTGCATCGGCGATCATCGCGTGGCGGCGCATCCGGGCGTCTACTTCTTCTTCGTCGTCTTGCCGGTGCTCTTCTTCGAGCCCTTGCTCGTCTTGCCTGCCATTGCCTCCACCTCCCCCCCTGTTGGAGTCTTTGGAAGGATGGCGCAGCATAGTTCCGAAACACGGCGAGGGTCAATGATTCAAGCCTACCGTCTTGTCTATCGACTCAACCGGTCGACTGCGCAGGAGCCGGATGGGCGATCCGCGCGATGACCGCGGCGCCCGCCTGGCGCAGCATGGACGGGCAGACAGGGGTGGAGTTCGTGTTGAACCTCTGTCCGCTCAGAGCGAGATGCGTTCGTCTCCTCGGCGCCCGACTCCGGCGGGGCGAACCACAGGACGCGCGCGGGACGAATCCTGGATTCCTCATGCAGCTCGCCACGCACCGCGGCTTCCAGCGTCTCGCCCGGATCGACGCTCCCCTTCGGCACCTCGGCCCCGGACTCGTCGAGGCTCTCTCTCGAAGACCAAGAGCTCGCGTCCGGACAGCCCCGATCTGACAGCGTAGATGAAGACCTTGCAGTGGGGTGGGGGAACCGGCATGTCGGCTACTCGTCGGCCCCGTCGATCCCGGCCGTCGCGCCTCGGTCGATCCCGGCCCCGGAAAACTGAAGATTGTGGAGGGCAGCGTAGAGACCGCTCATCGCGAGGAGCTCGTCGTGAGTCCCTTCCTCGACGAGCCGTCCCTTGTGAAGGACGAGGATTCGGTCGGCCTCGCGGATCGTCGACAGGCGATGGGCGATCACGATCGACGTCCGCCCCTCCATGATCTTGTGCAACGAACGCTGGATCAGATCTTCGGTGTGAGAGTCGATGCTCGCTGTCGCCTCGTCGAGCACGAGCACCTTGGGATCAAACGCCACCGCCCGCGCGAACGACAGGAGTTGGCGTTCGCCGACGGAGAGGGTGACGCCGCGCTCTTTCACCTCGGTCCGGTAACCGTTGGGCAGATCCTCCACGAAGTCAGCGTTGACGAACCGCGTCGCCTCGATGGCGGTCTGGTCGGGGATTTCCGAGCGAAGGCGGATATTGTCGAGGATATCGCCCGAGAAGAGGAAGACGTCCTGGAGGACGACCGCCATCCGCGAGCGGAGGTCGGCCAGATCGAGAGCGTCGATCGGCACGCCGTCGAGCAGGATCTGCCCCTTCTGGATCGGGTACATCCGCAGCAGGATCCGGATGATCGTCGTCTTGCCGGACCCGGTCGGGCCGACGATCGCGACGCGCTGTCCCGGCTCAGCGACGAACGAGACTCCCTGCAGCACCCATTCGTCGTTGTCGTAGGAGAACCAGACATCTCGAAACTCGATCCGCCCCGCGAACCGCTCGAGACGCTCGCCGCGCCCTCGGTCCTCCTGTGGCTCGTCGAGCAGGCGAAAAATTCGTTCGGCGGAGGCCATCGCGGCCTGCAGCACATTGTACCCCTCGGATAGGTTGAGGATCGGCTCGAAGAGCATCCGCACGTACTGGATGATCGCGGTGAGCGCCCCGAGGGAGAGACTACCCCGAAGCACATTCAGCCCACCGTACCAGATGACGAGTGCGATCGCGAACGAACTGAGGAAGCTCATCAGCGGCCGGAAGACGGCGAACGTGAGCATCTGCCGGATGTCCGCTCCGTACTTCGCCCGGTTGATCTCCTCGAACCGATCGTTCGACAGCTTCTCCTGGACGAAAAGCTGGATGATCCGCATACCGGAGATCGATTCCTGCAGGTACGCGTTCAGGCGGGCGATCTGCCGTCGGACCTCCCGATAGGCGGATCGCACGCGGTTCCGGAACTGCCACGCCGCGAAGACGATCAGCGGGAACAGGGCGAAGACGACGAGTGCGAGCCGCCATTCCAGCTGGAACATCACCGCGAGGATGCCGAGGATGAGAAACCCATCCCGGAACAGGTTCACGAGCATCGACGTGAACATCTCGTTGATCGCCGCGACGTCGTTCGTCACGCGTGTGACGAGCCGTCCGACGGGCGTCTTATCGAAGAACCGCAGGGGAAGGCGGAGGACGTGAGCGAAGAGCTCGCGCCGCATGTCGTACATCACGCGTTGCCCCGTGTACTGCAGAAGGTAGACCTGAAAGACGGAGAAGACGAACCGGGTCAGCAGAGCGACGAGAAAGAGCACCGACAGGCGGACGATCCCGGCGATCGCGCCGCCGCGGAGGCGCTCTAAGTCCCGCGTTGGGAGCTCGCGCAGCGCGTCCTGGCGCGCGTACCACCCGCCCTCCGGAACGAGCGCGAAGACGGCCGGGTGGTGGCGCGCGATCTCCGCCTCGGGCGATTCCGCGCGGATGAACAGGTAGCGTTCGACCGATAGGAAGCCGTCTGACTCCCATGTTCGTCGAACCTCGGGATGAACGGAGTCGACATCGATCAAGTACCGATCGTCACCGAGTGCGATCGGGTCGCCATCCGTCGGGGCCTTGTCCAGCCGTACGACGGCGTAGGGAAGGCTCATGAAAGAGTCGATCGCCGTCTTGGTGAAGTACGGGAGAGTCAGCTGAATGGCGGCGAGAACGACCGTCAGCCCCACGCAAACCGCGAACAGCGCTCGGTACGGCCCCAGGAACCGCAGGAGGCGACGCATGAGGCGGGCGTCGAACGCCTTCCCAACGATGTCGTCCTCGTGGAAGTGTCCGTTCATCCCGACCGCATCCTCCGTTCTGCCTGTTGAAGCTGCCAGATTCGGCGGTAGATGCCGTCCGCGGCGAGCAGAGCCCGGTGATCGCCCGACTCGACGATCCGCCCCTTCTCGAAGACGACCGTGCGATCAGCGTGCATGACCGCGGAGATGCGGTGCGCGATGATGATGCTCGTCCTCCCGCGGAAGAACTCGCGCAGGTTTCCGAGGATGAACTCCTCTCGCTCGGCGTCGACCGCCGAGAGGGGATCGTCGAAGATGACGATCCCCGGATCGAGGATGAGCGCCCGGGCGATCGCCACGCGCTGCTTCTGCCCGCCGGAGAGCGAGATTCCGCGTTCACCGACGGCCGTCTTATACCCCTTCGGGAACTCGACGATCTCGTCGTGAATGCCGGCGAGACGAGAAGCCGTCTCGATCTCCTCCCGAGTCGCCGTGGGCCGGCCGAACGCGATGTTCTCAGCGATCGTCGCGGAGAAGAGGAACGGATCCTGCGGGACGAAGCCGATCGTTCGGCGCAGCTCGACGAGCGACAGGTCCCGCACGTCGGCGCCGCCGATGCGGACCGTACCCACCGGCGGGTCGAAGATGCGCGGTATCAGGTGGGCGAACGTGCTCTTCCCCGCGCCCGTCAGGCCGACGACGCCGAGCGTCATCCCCTCCTCGATCGTCAGGTCCAGATCGGTGAGCGCCGGGGCCGGCCGGTCTCCGTTGGCTGACGGATAGACGAACGTCAGATTTCGGATCTCGATCTTCGTGCCGGTTCGGGCGCGGGGCTTCTCTGGTTCGACGATCTCCGGCGTCTCAGCGAGGAGGCGGTTGATCCGCTGGAGGGAGGCCGAGCCGCGCTGCAACAGGTTGACGGCCCAGCCGAGCGAGATCATCGGCCATGTCAGCATCATCAGATACTGGCTGAACGCGACGAAGTCGCCGAGCGAGATGGATGCGCGGATGACGCTGAGGCCGCCGAGCCACAGGACGATCGCCAGCGACATGCCGCTCAAGATCTCGATCAACGGGTGGAACAGCCCCCAGACGCGGACGAGGGCCATGTTCACATTCACGAAGTCGGTGTTCGTCTTCGCGAAGTCCCGCTCCGTTCCGTCCTCTTGGACGAACGACTTGACGACCCGAATCCCCGAGACATTCTCGCGAACCTTTTCCATCAACGTCGAGAACGCCGCCTGAACTGTCTCGAACCGCCGATGGATCAGCCGCCCGAACCCGAGCATGAAGGCCGTCAGGACCGGCAGGGGAAGCACTGCGTAGAGGGTGAGTCGGGGTTCGATCGTCAGCATGATCCCGACGGCGACCGGGATCATGAACAGCGGATCCGCGACGGTGAGCACTCCGAACCCGCATGCCCGCGATACCGCCTCGATGTCGTTCGTCGCGTGCGCCATCAGGTCCCCCGTCTTTCGATCGTTGTAGAACGAGGCCGACAGCCCAAGAAGGTGCCCGTAGAGCTTCGCTCGCAGATCGCGCTCGATCCGCCGCGACGCGCCGATCAAGAAATACCGCCAGAGAAACCGGAAGAGCATCACGACCGCTGCGAGCGCGGTGATATAGAGCCCGTAGCGCAGGAGACCACCCTCGCCGCGGGTCAGCCCGTCGATTGCGTCGCGGATGACGAGCGGGACGAGGATTCCGGCCGCATCGACGATCAAGAGAGCGAGAAAACCGATGAGAATCCGCCCTTTGTAGCGCCACAACCAGGTTCGCAGACGATCCATGGAAGCGCGATGGTACCCGATCGCGCGCGACCTGTAAACGGGACCAGCCGGACCTTCTCGTTCTTCACGATTGGTGCCGCCGGGGGCCGAAGCTATAATCGATCGAGGATCTCAACCACCGCGGGGGGGAACGCCATGACTCGGCTCCGACACGTGATCTTGATCTGTTGCCTTCTGCTCGTCTCTTGCGCCGTGCTCTCCGCCGACCCGCCGGCGCTTCGCTTCAGCCTGCCGCCGATCCTCGGGTCGCTCCCGATCGCGTTCGCGGACGCGTGGGGCGTCTTCGCTGAACACGGCCTCGCGCTTCGCGTGATCGGGCTGAGCGATAACCAGACGCGGAATCTCGCGCTGATGGCGGGCGACATCGACGGGATGGTCTGTGATGTGCCGACGGCGATCCTGCTCGCGGCGAGCGGGACCGACATCGTGATCACCAGCACCTCGTATGTCCCGGAGCAGACGGGCAGCCTCGCCGTCCTCTCGCAGAGCTACTTCAATATCCCGACGCTCGCCGATCTGATGTCGAAGACAGCCTTCGGAAACACGTTGAAGTCGATCGCGATCACGGCGAAGAGCGACGTCGAATACCACATCGACACCCTCCTTCGCCGGGAGGGATACAACGTCGTGCCGGACCGAGATTACTCGTACTGGTACGATATGCTGCAGGTGGCGACGTTCTTGTCGTTCGGATCGGTCTACGCGGCCGTCCTCCCCGAGCCGTACGTTACCTACATCAAGAACTTCCCGCCGCTCAAGGCCGGAACGCAGCTGACTTTCCTGTCGGAGTTCGAGGGGATCGACCTCCTGCCGAGCGTGATCGTCTTCCGCCGGAGCGTCGTCGAGGGCCGGCCGGACGCAGTGGCCGCGTTCTACGGGGCGATCCAGGAGACGATCGACCGTCTCGGCCGGATGGAACGACAGGAGCTGATCGAGACCGGGATTCAGGAGGCGCTGGTCCTCTTCTTCCCCGGTTCGACGCGCGATACGGTTCCCGACGGGATTCTCGACAACTTCGTGATCCCGACGTTCCGCTCCCCCGGCGAGCTGCCGCGGGCTCAGTACGACAACGTCGTCGCGTGGGCGCTCGCGAAGCGGTACATCTCGCGGACGCCCGAGTACGATCGGGTGACGACCGACCGCTTCCTGCGATGATCGATGTCGACGGCGTGACGATCGACTACGGGGCGGGCGGTCGCCTCGTGCGCGCCGTCGAGAACGTGACGTTCACCGTAGTGAAAGGGGACAGTGTCGCCTTGATCGGGCCGTCGGGATGCGGCAAGACGACGATCCTCTTCGCGCTGGCGGGACTCCTCGACGCCACGAGCGGCCGGCTCTCGATCGACGGGGCGGGGATCCGGGGGCCGCAGCGTTCGGTCGCGCTGATCCTTCAGAACGCCGGGCTCTTGCCGTGGAAGACGGTGTGGCAGAACGCGAACCTGAGCTTGCTCCTCAACGGCGAGTATCCGGCCCGGACGGCGTGCGGTGTCTTGGACGAGCTGGGGCTGGGGGCCGTCGCCCGGCGATACCCGGCGGAGCTCTCGGAAGGGATGAAGCGGCGGGTCGGAGTCGCGCGTGCCTTGTCAACATCGCCGGCTGTGATGCTGATGGATGAGCCGCTCGCCTCCCTCGATACGCTGACGCGGGAGAAGATACAGGACCTTTTCCTGCAGCTGTGGAGAGAGCACGGGTTCTCGCTTGTGCTCGTGACCCACGACATCGAGGAAGCGGCGTTTCTCGGGCGGAGCGTCCTCGTTCTGACCGAGCGGCCGGCTCGGGTGAAGGAGATCGTGTCGAACCCGGGCATGGGCGATCTCGACTATCGGGAGACGTCCGCGTACCGCGAGGTACTCGGCCGTCTCCGGGAGGCGCTTGAACGATGAGCCGACGGTTCCGCACGGCGACCGACCGCCTGACCCGCGGCCTTCGGGCGGCGCGGCACGTGGAGAAGCGGACCATCGGGCGACAGGTGCTGACGTACGTGATCAGCATCGCCGTCCTTCTCCTGGCGTGGCAGATCGCCAGCCTGATCGTCAATCGAAACGTCCCACCGCCGACGGGCGGGATTCAGCACGCGAAGATTCTGCCGGGCCCGTTCGAGGCGCTCTCGCAGCTGATCAAGAACGCGGCCGAGCTGCAACGCCACTTCCTCTCGAGCGCGTGGCGGCTCTTGCTGGCGATGCTAATCGCGCTGGCGGCCGCAGTGCCGATCGGACTCATGCTGGGGCGTGAGCGGACGCTTGACCGATACTTGTCGCCGATCGTCTACATCACGTATCCGATCCCCCAGGTCGCACTGATCCTCTTCTTCTTCGTCGTCTTCGGCACAGGGAGCGCGACGAAAGTCGCGATGGTCGCGTTTGTCCTCTTCTTTCAGATTCTGGTCTCCGCTCGAGGTGCGGCGAAGAACATCGACGAGGAGCACATCACGAGCGTCTTGTCGGCCGGGGCGAGCCGTTGGCAGATCTACCGCCACGTCATCGTCCCGGCGACGCTTCCGGATGTTCTGACAAGCCTCCGGGTGAGCATCGGCCTCGGGATGGCGTTCCTTTACATCGCTGAGACCTCGGCGGCGTTTGGCAAAGGACTCGGAGGGTTCATCAAGGACCGGATGCTCTTCCAGCGCGAGCAGGCGTTCGCCGGAATTGTCGCGATGGGCGTCCTGGGGCTTGTCCTGTATGTGGCGGTCGACATCATCGAACGGATCGTCTGCCGCTGGAAGTACGTCAAGCGCCGCGCCTCTTGATTGAGACGCGACTCGGGCGCTACCATCTGGCCGGTGCAATGGATCTACGTCGGCTCTACGTGGTGGCGAACGAGCGGAAGCCCGGTGTTCTGGGGGCGCTGACCGACGTCAAGCGTTGGTGCCAGGCCCACGACGTTGACGCCGTCACCGTCGAAGGGCTCCCCCCAGCGGACGCCGAAGGCGCGGTCGTTCTAGCGCTTGGCGGGGACGGGACGGTTCTTCGCGCCGCTCGTCTGTTCGCCCGGACGGCGGTCCCGATCCTCGGCGCGAATCTCTGGGAGCCTCGGGTTCCTGACGCAGGTGGCGGCGTCGGAGGCTCCGGTTGCGCTTGACCGGCTGCTCGACGGCGCGTACTCGATCGAGGATCGAATGCGCCTTCAATACCGGGCGGACGAAGCGAGCGGGACGGTCCTCAACGACGTCGTTGTGACGGGAGTGAGTCCAGCGCGGTTCTGCGAGGTCGAACTCCTCTGGCGGGACGGGGGGGCCGCCGGATGCCCCGGTGACGGCCTGATCCTCTCCACCGCGACCGGCTCGACCGCCTACAGCCTATCAGCGGGCGGTCCGATCATCGTCCCCCCGGCCGCGTGCATCCTGGCGACGCCGCATGCTGTCCACCGGCTCGGGCTGCGGCCGATCGTCTTCCCGCCCGACGAGGTGCTTCGGGTCGAGACACGGACGCCGGCCCGACTGATCGCCGACGGCGATCCGATCGTCGAGCTTCGCCCCGGCCAGAGCGTCGCCGTCGAGCGCAGCCCGCTGTCGACGCGCCTGATCCGGATCTCTGGCGCGCCGGAGTTCTTCTCGATCCTCGTCGAGAAGCTGAACTGGCCCGACCACCGAAAACGGCGCGAGTCGGCCTGAGCGGCGGGCGGCGACGGGCGGGACCGAAGTCCTCGGGGTATACTCTGACCAGACGTCCGTTGTGAGGTGAGAACGATGGTGGAAAAGGGAACCTATCGCGTGAAGAGCGGTCTCGCGGAGATGCTCAAAGGGGGCGTCATCATGGACGTCACCACCGCCGAGCAGGCGCGGATCGCTGAAGCGGCGGGCGCTGTGGCGGTAATGGCATTGGAGCGCGTTCCGGCCGACATCCGGGCCCAAGGCGGAGTGGCACGGATGGCCGATCCCACCAGGGTGAAAGAGATCATGAGCGCCGTCTCGATCCCGGTCATGGCGAAGGTCCGGATCGGGCACTTCGCTGAGGCGCAGGTGTTGGAAGTACTCGAGGTCGACTACATCGACGAATCGGAAGTCCTCACCCCGGCAGACCCGCAGTACCACATCAACAAATGGGCGTTCACCGTCCCGTTCGTCTGCGGGGCGCGCGACCTGGGGGAAGCGTGCCGTCGGATCGCCGAAGGTGCGGCGATGATCCGGACGAAGGGCGAGCCGGGAACGGGGAACGTCATCGAGGCCGTTCGACACATGCGGCGGATGAACGAGCAGATCCGGGGGGTCCTCGATGCTCCGGAAGACGAGCTGATGACGATGGCGAAGGAGCTCGGGGCGCCGTACGAGATGCTTCGCGCGGTCCGCGAAGCGGGACGGCTCCCCGTAGTGAACTTCGCTGCTGGCGGGATCGCGACGCCGGCCGACGCCGCGATGATGATGCAGCTCGGCTGCGACGGAATCTTCGTCGGCAGCGGGGTCTTCAAATCGAGCGACCCGTCGAAGCGGGCTCGGGCGATCGTCGAGGCGACAACGCACTTCGACGATCCGAAGATCGTGGCGGAGGTCTCTGCGGGGCTCGGCGAGGCGATGGCCGGCATCCCGATCGATCTGATCCCCGAGCACGAGATGATGCAGACCCGCGGGAGATGATCGTCGGGGTCCTCGGCCTACAAGGGGCCGTCCGAGAGCACGTCCGCAGCCTGTCTCGATTGGGGATCGAAGGGCGCGTCATCAAGTCGCCCGCAGAGATCGTCGGAATCGCTGGATTGATCCTTCCCGGTGGGGAATCGACGGCGATGTCGCGGCTCGGTGAACGGGGGATGCTGGACCGACTGCGCGCGGCAGCCGCAGCGGGGCTCCCGATGTTCGGCACCTGCGCGGGGATGATCCTGCTCGCAGCAGAGGTGGAAGGGCGCAGCACGCCTCATATCGGTGCGATCGACATTGCGGTCGCGCGCAACGCGTCCGGTCGCCAAGTGCACAGTTTCGAGACGACCCTGGAGATCGACGGCATCGGCGACGACATCCCGGCGGTCTTCATTCGTGCGCCGTACATCACGCGGCACGGGCCGCGCGTGGCAATCATGGCGTGGCACGAGGATGCGGCAGTCGTCGCGCGGGAGGGGGACGTGCTCGTCGCCAGCTTTCACCCGGAGCTGACGGACGACCTTCGCGTGCACGCGTACTTCGCGGAGAGGGTCGAACAGGCGCACCGACGAATGGAGGTAGGAAGATGAAGAAGGTGGCAATCAACGGATTCGGGCGGATCGGACGGTCGTTCTTCCGGCTGGCGTTTGGGCATCCCGAGATCGAGATCGTCGCGATCAATGACCCGTTCATCTCGACGGAGATGGCGCGGTACCTGGTGGCGCGGGACTCCGTGTACGGACGGTACGAGCGGACAGTGAAAGAAGGAGACGGCGCGCTGATCGTGGACGGCGCGACGATCCCGCTGCTCGCGGAGAAAGAGCCGGACAGGCTCCCGTGGGGCAAGATGGGAATCGATCTGATCGTCGAAGCAAGCGGCGTCTTCCGTGCGCACAGCGGCCCGAAGGGAGCCTCGCGCCACATCGCGGCCGGGGCGAAGCGGGTCCTGCAAACGGTGCCGAGCAAAGGCGAAGGGGCCGAGAGGATTCCGCAGATCGTCTACGGGGTCAACCACGCCGACGCTTCCGTCGCCGCTGCGGATGTCGTCTCGGCTGCATCCTGCACGACGAATTCTCTCGTCCCGGTCGCCTACGTGCTGGAGACGGAGTTCGGGATCGTCCGTGCGCTCTTGACGACGGTTCACGGGTACACGGCCGACCAGCAGCTCGTCGATGCCGCCGGCAGTTCGCTCACGCGGAGCCGTGCCGCCGCGGTCAACATCGTCCCGACGTCGACCGGAGCGGCGAAGGCGACGGCGAAAGTCATCCCTTCGCTCGCGGGGAAGATGGACGGGATGGCGTTCCGTGTCCCGGTCCCCACGGGGTCAGTCAGCGACTTCACCGCGGAGATGAAGAGGGACGTGACGGCGGAGGCGGTCAACGACGCCCTTCGGCGGTACGCCAACACCGAGTTGCGGGAGATCCTGGGGGTCAGCGAGGATCCGATGGTCTCGAGCGACATTGTCGGCGATCCACGCGCGAGCGTGGTCGACCTGACATCGACGGTGGTCGTCGACCGGCGCCTCCTGAAAGTCGTGACCTTCTATGACAACGAGTGGGGGTACACGAACCAACTCCTGCGCTTGGCGCGTCATCTCTAGTCTTCGCCGGGGCGTCTTGCGAGCGGGGAAGGACGTCGTCTGCGCTCTATTCCCGCCGCACTGCGCTCTATGCGGCGCAGGACTCGATCGCTCGGCGGTCGTCTGTTCGGGCTGTGAAGGGACACTCGACGGGATGGACGGACCGCGATGCGACCAGTGCGGGGACGTCCTCGGGGATCCGTTGGTCGACTTGTGCCTCGCCTGCGGGACGAACATCCGCGCGTTCGACCGGATCGTCTCCCTCGGCCCCTACGATGTCGGGTGGGGCGCCCTCGTACGGGCGCTGAAGTTCGACGGCGAGAAGGCGGTCGCGCGGTACCTCGGGCGGCGCCTCGCGGCGGCGGCGAGGGACAACGGACTCGTCGAGGCGGTCGATCTCGTCACGTTCGTCCCGATGACGCGAGCCGATCGGCGGGCCCGCGGCTTCAACCAGTCGCGACTCCTTGCGCGGACGACGGCACACCGGATCGGACGGCCCGTTCGGCGGAGCCTGCGCAAGGTCCGCCGGACGCCGCCTCAGGGAGTGCTCGGTGCAGCCGCGCGCCGCGAGAACCTGCGCGACGCCTATCGCGCGGTACGATCTGGAGGCGAACGAGTGTTGCTCGTCGATGACATCTGCACGACCGCGTCGACGGCGGATGCGTGCGCCGCCGCGCTGCGACGCGCGGGACATCCGTACGTGGCCGTCCTCACAGTGGCGCGAACCTAGGAGCGAGAGATGCGGATAGAGTCGATCTGCCTCGGGCCGCTGGCGACCAACTGCTATCTTGTAGAATCCGGGGGGATGACGCTTCTCATAGACCCAGCCGAAGACTCCGACCGGCTTCGATCGTTCCTCGACGGTCGCCGGGTTGACTTCGTCGTCGACACGCACGGGCACTTCGACCATGTCGGCGGGAACTGGGCGGCCAACGGGGCGCCGGTCTGCTGTCACGAGGCAGACCTGCCGTATCTCGACCACGCGCATCCGGGGCATCCTCCGGTCGACCGATACCTCAAGGATGGGGACGAACTGAGCGGGCTGCGCGTCCTGCACACGCCCGGACACTCCCCGGGGAGCATCGTGCTCGCCGGGGACCACGTGCTCTTTGTCGGCGATCTGCTGTTCGCCGGGTCGGTCGGACGGACGGATCTGCCGGGCGGGTCGCCGCGGCGGATGGCGGAGTCACTAAGGCGGATCGCCCGCCTCCCGGGTGAGTACACGGTCTACCCCGGCCACGGGCCGCCAACGACCCTCGAGCGAGAACGACGAACGAATCCTTTTCTCACAGCACAGGGGTGAGCGATGAAGGGTGGACGAGCCGACGTCCGGGCGATCAAAGAGAAGGTCGACATCCTAAGCGTCGTCGGGCGGTACGTCTCGCTCACGAAGGCCGGATCGAGTCACAAGGGGCGATGTCCGTTTCACAAGGACGATACGCCGTCGATGGTCGTCAACGCCGAAAAGGGCCTGTGGCATTGCTTCGGATGCGGCGAGGGGGGCGACATCATCGCCTTTCTCATGAAGATCGAGAGGCTCACGTTCGTCGAGGCTGTGCGCCGGCTTGCGGAAGAGGTCGGCCTCTCGTTTGATGCCGGCGAAGACGCGCGCGAACAGACGCTGCGACAGATCGTATCAGCGGCGGCCGATCGATTCGCCGAGGCGCTCCGGGACCCGGAGGCCGGGCGGCGGGCACGCGAGTACCTCGCCGGGCGTGGGTACGACGAGCCCGTCTGGGAGCGGTTCGGCCTCGGTTACGCACCGCCCGGGTGGGATTTTCTCAAGCGAGCGCTCGCGCCGCGCCACGGAACGGCGGTGCTGATCGAGCTTGGCCTGTTGGTGCAGGGGAAGAAGGGCGCCTACGATCGGTTTCGCGATCGCACGATCTTCCCGATCTTCGACCTCGGCGGTCGGCCGATCGCGTTCGGCGGGCGGGCATTCGAGGGAGAGCCGAAGTATCTGAACTCCCCCAGGACGACGCTGTTCGACAAGGGTCGGGTCCTCTACGGCCTCTCGTGGGCGCGGGAGGCCATTTCGGAGGCGAGGCGGGCGGTCCTCGTCGAGGGGTACACCGACGTCCTGACGTTGCATGTCGCGGGGTTGACGGAGGCGGTCGGCAGCATGGGGACGGCCCTCACTCAAGGACAGGCCGACCTGCTCGGACGGTTCGCCGATGAGGTCGTCATCGCCTATGATCGGGACGCCGCGGGTGGAGCGGCCTCTCTGCGTGGCATGCAGATCCTGCGCAACAGCGGTCTCTCGGTGCGCGTCGCGCAGCTCCCACCACAAGCGGATCCCGACAGCCTCGTCCGTTCGGGCGGTGCGGACGCGATGCAGTCGGCGATCGCAGATGCAGTCCCGTTCCACCGGTTCTACGTTGACGCGGCGATCGGCGACCGCGATGTGTCGTCGGTCATCGGAAAGGAGCGCGTCCTTTCGGAGGGGCGCGAGTTCTTCCGCACGCTTCGCAGCGTGCCGCTCCGCCACGAGATCGCCCGGCAGTTCGCCGACAGGCTCGATCTCCCGCTCGAGGAGGTACGCCGTTATCTCGTGGGGCGAGGGCCGGTGAGACCCGCGAAGGCGGAGATGGAATGGGTCGAGGAGCGGTGGGGAGAGGAGGAGGTGATCCTGTCCCTTCTCCTTCGCGGGGAGATCTCTTGGGACCGGATCGCGGCGCTTGCGTCGCCCGAAGACTTCTCCGGCGAACACCGACCGATCGTCGAGGCGTTGGCGATGCAATCCGCATCGTTTACCATGTCCGACATACTGGAGCATCTCGACGAGGAGTCGTCGCGTCGAGCGAGCTTCTACGCGCTGGCACCGGTGGAGTTCAGCGACACCGAGAAGGCGATCGGGGACGCCTTGGCACGACTGGTACGGCTTCCGGCGATCGAGCGGAAGCTGGCCGAGATCGACGAGGAGATCGCGGCGTGCGAGCGTGACAAGGACTGGGAGCGATGGAGCCGGTTGACGAAGCGGAAGGTCGCGCTCGTCAACGAGAAGCTCTCGCGAAGGGGGGCGCATGACACGGAAACGCTCTGAGGCCGAGAAAAGCAAGCAGCGAAAGCGGCTGGACGACAGTGTGACGGAGCAGACGACGCGGGAGCAGGGCCGCGAAGCGGCTGTCGAGGCGGAGAGCGCGCCGTTCGTCGATGCCGACGAGGTGGACGACGAGCTCGATGACGGGCTCTCCGGCGATGACGACGGGGGCGACGACGATCTGGCGGACCCCGAAGACCTCCTCGGCGATGACGACGGGGGCGACGACGAGACTGATGCCGATGAGATCGCCGACCTGAACCTCACTCGAGCGCTCCGCCATCGGATGCGGGACGGGACGATGACCCACGAAGCGAACGCCCGGCGCGAAGATCCCGTCAAGACGTATCTCCGGGAGATCGGCAAGGTGCCGCTGTTGACGAAGGAGGGCGAGGTCGAGTTGGCGAAGGCCATGGAGATCGGCTCGTACGCCGAGCTCTCGCTCGCTGTGGAGAACGGACGTCGCGCCGGCGAGCGGCTGAAGAAGCGGCGGAATCCGACGGTGCAGGAGCAAAGCGAGATGGACGAACTCGTTCAGAAAGGACGCGACGCTGCTGAGCTCCTCTCCTCGTCATCGTTCGAGGAGAAACTCGGCTCGGAGCTCCCCGCCGGTGCGGCGCCGGAGGAGCTGGAGGAACTCGTTCGGAAGGGGCGGGCCGCGCGCGACCGGCTCACGATCTCGAACCTCCGCCTCGTCGTCTCGATCGCCAAGCGCTACATGAACCGCGGGCTCTCGTTCCTCGATTTGATCCAAGAGGGGAACATGGGGCTGATGAAGGCGGTCGAGAAGTTCGACTTCACCCGGGGGTACAAGTTCTCGACCTACGCGACATGGTGGATCCGGCAGGCGATCACGCGCGCGATTGCCGATCAGTCCCGGACGATCCGCGTGCCGGTCCACATGATCGAGACCGTCCGCGAACTCAATCGCGTGAAGCGGGAGTACATCCAGTCGCACGGCTCGGCGCCGACGCTCGAGGACCTCGCCGAACTGACGGGGATGTCGATCGACAAGATCAAGAAGGTGGAGAGCGTCTCGCAGTACACTGCGTCGCTCGAGCGCCCGATCGGCGAAGAGGACGAGGACACGCTCGGCGACTTCATCGAAGACCCGGCGTCCCCCTCCCCGACGAAGGAGACGTTCCGCATGTTCCTGCGCGAGCAGCTCTCTCGCGCGCTCGACCAGCTCGACGAGCGGGAGCGCGAGATCCTGAAGCTGCGCTACGGTCTCGAAGACGGTCACCCGCGCACGTTGAAGGACGTCTCGCTGAAGTTCAACATCACCCGAGAGCGCGTTCGGCAGATCGAGATCAAGGCGATCGAGAAGCTGAAGCACCCGTCCCGTCGGGCGGAGCTGAAGCGGTTTCGCGAGTTGCTCCTCGCGGAGGAGTAGCCGCCCGGCGATGCCCGCGCCGCCGGCCGAACCCTCCCCGGTCCTCGTCCTGCTCGGTCCGACAGCGACCGGGAAGACGAACGTGGCGATCGCGATCGCGCGACGGATCGGCGGCGAAGTGATCTCCGCCGACTCGCGAGCGGTCTTCGCCGGGCTCGATGTGGTCGCCGCAAAACCGACCGTCGCCGAACGATCCGGCGTCCCGCATCACCTGATCGATCGCGTCCCCTTCGACCGGGAGTACGACGCGATGTCCTTCCGGCGGGATGTCGAGCAGCTACTTCCCGAGATCGCGTCCCGCGAGCGTGCGCCGATCATCGCCGGCGGCGGGACCGTCTACCTCGCCGCGCTCCTGCGGGGAATCTTCCCCGGACCCGGGAAGGCTCCGGATCTCCGCGCTCGGCTTCGGGAGCGTCCGCTCGACGAGCTCCACCGACAGCTCGCCACGGTCGATTCGGCGGCCGCGCGGGCGATTCACCCGAACGATCGCCTGCGGATCGTGCGCGCGCTCGAAGTTCACGCCCTGACCGGGCGCCCGATCTCCGAGTGGCAACAGGACGCGTCGCCGCTCTCCGCCCGGACGATCCGCTTCGGACTGCGCCGGGATCGAGACGATCACCGTGAGGCGATCGCCGTTCGGACGCGCCGGATGATCGAAGCGGGGCTCGTCGCGGAGGTCGCGGAGCTGCAGCGGCGCGGCCTGCGACGCGGGATGCAGGCGTTCCGGACGATCGGAATCCCAGAGGCGGTCGGGTACCTCGCCGGTCGCCTCGAACTCGATGAGATGGAGCACGAAATCGTTCGGCGGACATGGGCGCTCGCTCGGCGTCAGGCCGCGTTCTTCAGGGGGTTCGAAGGTGTGCGGTGGTTGAATCCGACGGGCCGGACGATTGATGATGTGGTGGAGGAGATCGCAGACCGATGGAACAACGAGCGGGACAAGCGCCCGAAGAACAGCGAATCCTGACCGCCGCACAGCAGCGGACGGCCGACCTCCGCGCGGCCGAGACCGGCATCTCTGACGATGCGTTGATGGAAAGCGCCGGAGAGGGCGCGGCGCGATGGATTCTCGAGCGCCTCGCGCCGCGTCGAGCCGCCGTCTTCGCCGGCCCGGGTGGAAACGGGGGAGATGCGCTCGTTGTCGCTCGTCACCTGCGGGCGGCGGGGGTCGACGTGCGGACGGTCGCTGCCCGGACGTCGGGAGAACACCCGAGCGCCGCCGGGCGGATCGCCGAGCGGCGGCTCCGCGGCGGGTCCCCCCCCCCGGCGCCGCTCAGCAACGATGCGGCGGTGCGACGGGCGCTCTCGGGCGTCGATTGCATCATCGACGGGTTGTTCGGGAGCGGCCTCGACCGGGCGATCTCCGGACGGTACGAAGAGATCGTCGAGCGGATCAACGCCTCTCCGCCCCGGACCGTCTCGCTCGACCTGCCGAGCGGACTCGCCTCCGACCGCGGCGCGACGATCGGGCCGGCCGTGCGCGCCGACATCACGCTCGCGATGGCATTCCTGAAGCCGGCGCACCTCCTGTTCCCCGCCGCCGAGCGATGCGGAAACGTCGCGATCGTCCCGGTCGCCTACCCCGATGCGATCGTGGAGGAGCTCAGACCGTGGGCGTGGGCGCTCAGCCGAGTCGGCGTCCGTCGCCGTCTTCCGACGCGACGACCGGACGGCCATAAGGGGACATTCGGCCGGGTGCTCGTCGTCGCCGGATCGAGCGGGCTGACCGGCGCAGCGATCCTCTGCTGCCGCGGTGCGCTGCGCGTCGGCGCCGGGCTCGTGACCCTCGCTACCGCGCGGTCGCTCTCGCCGATCCACGAGACGGCGATGCCGGAGACGATCACGCTCCCTCTCCCCGAGCGCGACGGCTGCCTGACACCGGAAGCGCTTCCGGAGATTGAGCGGGCCGCCGACCGGGCGGACATCGTCGCCGTCGGTCCCGGGCTCTCTCGACATCCTGAGTCGCTCGCGTTGGTGGAGCGGCTCTTCGAGCGCCTCCGCGGACCGTTTGTCGTCGACGCGGACGCCATCGTCGCGCTCGCCCGTCGGCCGGCGACGCTGCGGGCGCTCGGCGGACGCTCGATCCTGACGCCGCATCCGGGGGAATTCGCGGCGCTCGTCGACGGGGACGCGGCGGCCATCGACGCCGATCGCCGAGACGCCGCGGCGTCGCTCGCTGCGGCCCACCGCGTGGTCGTCGTGCTGAAGGGCCGCCCGACGGTCATCGCGGCGCCGGACGGCACCGTTCACCTGAACCCGACCGGGAACGCAGGGCTCGCGACTGGCGGGAGCGGCGACGTGTTGGCCGGGATGATCGCCGGATTCGCCGCGGGCGGCGCCGGCCTCGAAGACGCCGCACGGATCGGAGCGTACATCCACGGACACGCGGCCGAGATCTGGGCGCGGACGCGCTCCGAGCGTTCCTTCCTCCCGAGCGATCTGATCGATCTGCTTCCGGACGCCGTGCGGGAGGCCGAGCGGTGGAGCTGATCGACAGCCACGCCCATCTGACCGACGACGCGTATCGGCGAGACCGTGCGGCGGTGATCGTCCGGACGGTCGGCGATGGGATCGGGATTCTCACGATCGGCGCGTCCGTGGAGGACAGCCGAGAGGCGGCCCAACTCGCCGAGCGGCATCGGCGGATCTGGGCCGCGGTCGGCGTTCATCCCCACGACGCAGGGAACGTGGACGCTCGGTCGATCGACGAACTGGAGCGCCTGGCGGGCAGGCCGCGCGTTGTCGCGATCGGCGAGATCGGTCTCGACTACTACCGCGATCGATCACCGCGCGCCGCGCAGCGCCGGGCGTTTGCCGAGCAGTTGGCGCTCGCGCGCCGGCTGGAGATGCCGGTCTGCCTGCACACCAGGGAGTCGACCGACGATCTCGTCGCGATCCTTCGCGACGCGGGGGATACGCACCGCGGCGTCGTTCACTCCTTCCTGGGCGACGGCGCGCTGACGGAACGCCTCCTCCGACTCGGGCTCCACCTGGGGATCGGAGGGCCGGTGACGTACCCGAAGAACGGCACGTTGCGCGAGGCGGTGCGGACGATCCCGCTCGACCGGATCCTCGTCGAGACGGACTGCCCGTTCCTCACACCGGTCCCGCACCGCGGCCGGCGGAATGAGCCGGCCTTCGTCCGATTCGTCGCCGAGGAGATCGCCCGGATCAAGGGGATCGACGTGACCGAAGTCGCTCGGGCAACGACCGGTGCTGCGCGGGCGCTGTTCAATCTTGTCGATCCGACAGCGTAGCGATCCGCGCCCGCCCCTTTCGGAGTTCCGGGCTGTCGGCTATGATCCGGCGTCCGCTGTTCGGGGGGACGGATCATACGGACCGCGGCCAGCGAATCCCGAGAGGAAGAGGGCAGGTGAGATGGACTTCGAACGGAACCTCAGTCGGCTGCTGGATCGCTCGACGGTGCGCCGCAATCCTCCGCGGGAGGAGATCATCCGCGACGTCGTCGCCCGTCGGGAGGCGATGGTGAGCGCGTGCGGAGCGCTCGCGACGTGGACCCCGGTCGAGTCAACGGGGCGCAGCCCCAAGGATACGGTGATCGTCCGCCGAACCGAAAGCGAGGCGACGATCGACTGGGACTCGCCGAACAACAACCCAATCGACGTGGAGACATTCGGCCGAATCTTGGAGGACGTGTTCGCCGCGCTCAGCGGGAAGGACCGCATCTACCGGATCGACCGCGTCGTCGGCGCGGATCCGACGTATGCGCTCCCGGTGACCGTCGTGGGCGATCGGGCGCTGACGGCGCTCTTCGCGGACAACATGTTCCGCCCTGTCCCGTCGCGAATCGCCGAGAGTGTCTTCGCCGATCGACCGTTTCGGCTGTTCGTCCTCCCCTACGACAACCTCGATCCGAGTCGATACGAGGGTCACCTCCGGCGGGACCCGCGGCTCGGAACGACGTCAACGATGGCGATCGCGATGGATCTGGATCGTCGGATCGGCGTCGTCTACGGGTCCGCGTACTGCGGATCGGTGAAGAAGCTGATCTTCTCTGTGATGAACTACCTCCTCCCCGCTGAGGGGATCCTCCCGCTGCATTGCTCGGCGAACGAAGGGCCGGACGGCGATGTCGCGCTTCTGCTCGGTCTCTCCGGCACGGGGAAGACGACGCTCTCCGCCGACCCCCGCCGCGCCCTTCTCGGGGACGACGAGCACGCCTGGAGCGACCGCGGGATCGCCAACTTCGAGTACGGCTGCTACGCGAAGCTGATCCACCTCGACCCGGAGAAGGAGCCGGAGATTCACCGGGCGATCTTCCATCGAGACGACGTCGCGCAGCACGGCGCGATCGTCGAGAACGCGATGATCTACCCGGATGGGCGGTTCGACCTCGACGACGAGCGGTTCACGCCGAACTCCCGCGGATCCTACCCGCTCTCCTACCTGACGAACGTGAAGCCATCGTCGGTCGGCGAGCACCCCCGGACGATCCTCTTCCTGACGGCCGACGCGAACGGCGTCCTCCCGCCGATCTCCCGGCTCTCGGAGGAGCAGGCGATGCTCTGGTTCCTCATGGGCTACACGAGCAAGCTCGCTGGGACGGAGACAGGAATCGTCGAGCCCAAGACGACGTTTTCCCGGTTCTTCGGCGAGCCGTTCATGCCGCGGAACCCGGACGTCTACGCACGGATGCTCGGCGAGCGGCTCGAGCGGCACGGGACCGACGTCTACCTTGTCAATACCGGGTGGAGCGGCGGGCCGCACGGCGAGGCGCCGCGCATGGACATCCGGCTGACCCGGGCGATGGTTCACGCGGCGCTCTCCGGTGATCTGCGGGACGCCGTGTACGACGTCGATGAGACGTTCCATGTTTCGATCCCTCGGAGCTGCCCCGGCGTCCCGACCGACGTCCTCCGCCCGAGAAACGCGTGGAAGGATCCCTCCGCGTACGATGCACGCGCTGTGAGACTGGCCGGAGAGTTCGCGGCGCACTTCGCCAAGGCCTACGGGGACAAGGGGATCGACCCGGCGGTCGCCGCCGCGTGCCCCGGGGTCTGACCGCGCTCCGGTTTCACCGGAATCGGCGCCGCAGCTCATCGATCAGCTCGTGCAGAGCGAGGCGCAGCTTCCTCCCGAACGGGAGGCGCACGCCTTGTGGCCACTTCCAGACGACTCCGGCGACGACCAGGGCGACGAGCACGGTCAACAGGAAGCGGACGAGCCCCGATGCCAGGCTGAGGACGAGCGCGATGACGACGATCGCGGCGCAGATGGAGAAGTCGACGAGGCCGCAGCCGTCGAGCCCCCGCCGGACCGCGTTCCCCGCTCCGCGATAGGCGAGGCGCAGGCGGGCGACCGTCGAGCCGGTGATGCCGCGGGGCCACTGGAGCAGGATCCCGATCAGGCCGATCGCGATGATGACGTCGATCAACCGGCCGAGGACGCCCAGAACCAGCGCAACAACGATTCCGAGGGCGAGAAGCGCCAGAGCCAGCGCGAGGAGGGCGAACCGCATCGCTGACGGACGAAACGATACAACGAGCGCCCGGAGCGGGAAGAGGACGGGGAGCACGACGGCGAGGAACAGGCCCCGAACGATCCAGACAATCTGCATGGTCCTCCTTTTCCCGGACGATCCCGCAAATCCGGCGCGCCGCCGCTCTTCTCAAGCATTGTACTCGCACAGCGCGGTTGACATGTGCAACAGTGTGATGTTACTGTTCCGCGCGGAAAGGAGATGCCATGGAGCAGACGATCCGGCGCGCCGCCGTGCGAGGCGGCTCAGACTACACCGAGATCCGCGTGGAGCGGGCGCAGCGGACGCAGATCCAGTACCGGAAGGACCGGCTGGAAGCGCTGGAGACCTCGACCGAGTTCGGCGGGGTGGTGCGCTGTCTCGTCCGCGGAGGTTGGGGGGTTGTTGTCTTCAACGATCTGTCCGCGCTGGATGAAAAGGTCGCTGAAGCAACGGCCGCCGCGCGACTCGTCGGGGACCGAGCGGTCGACCCGGTCCGACTTGCGGACGCCCCCGTTGTCGAAGATCGGGTGACGGCCCAGATGCAGGAGGACCTGCGGAGCGTGCCGCTGGCGAAGAAGAAGGAGTTGATGGAATCCTACAACCGGATCGCTCTCTCCGCCGGTGATGCGATCGTTTCGACCAATGTTCGATACCGGGACGCCTTCCGGGAAGTGACGTTCGCCAATTCGGATGGATCCTACATCGTCCAGGAGATCCCGGATGTGGCGATGATCGTCAGCGCCGTCGCCAGCGATGGGCGAGGGAACATCCAGCTCGGGTTCGAGGTGACGGGAGGAGCGGGCGGGGTCGACCTCGTCCGAGCGAAAGAGGAGATGGCCCGCTCGGCTGCGAGCCGGGCGATCGCGATGCTGTCCGCCCGGCCAGCGCACGGAGGGCAGTACACCGTGGTGCTGGACCCATTGCTCGCCGGCGTCTTTATCCACGAGGCGTTCGGACACTTCTGCGAGGCGGACTTCCTGTTCAAGAACCCGCAGCTTCGGGAGATCATGACGATAGGGAATGAGTTTGGGACCCGCGAACTGAACGTGATCGACGAGGGATTCGTCCTCGGCCTTCGCGGAAACGTCCCGTACGACGACGAGGGGGTCGCGCGACGGACGACGCACCTGATCCGAGACGGCCGCCTGGCGGGCCATCTTCACTCCCGCGAGACGGCGCACCGCATGGGCGCCGAGCCGACGGGGAACGCCCGTGCGATCTCGTACGAACACGAGCCGATCGTCCGGATGCGCAACACGTACATCGAGAACGGGTCGAGCACGCTCGAGGAGATGATGAGCGGGATCGACCGCGGGATCTACGCGTGTCGCGCGTACGGCGGACAGACCGAGTTCGAGCAGTTCTCGTTCTCCGCCGGCTACGCGCACGAGATCGTCGGTGGGGAGATCGGCGAGATGGTCCGCGATGTGGTCCTGACTGGGAACCTGTTCGAGACCCTCCGCTCGATCGATCGCATCGGGAACGATCGAGTCCTCGACGGAGGGTTCGGCGGATGCGGAAAGGGCGGACAGCACCCGCTGCCGGTGACGGCGGGATCTCCTCACGTGCGGATTCAGAACGTCACGATTGGAGGGGCATGATGGACGGGATCTTGAAGAGAGCGGCCACCGGCTCCGATGCTGCGGAGGTCTACCATGTGCGGCGGCACCTGACGCCGGTGACGTTCCGATCCGGCCGACTCGAATCGGTGAAGACACAGGAGACCGACGGGGCGGCGGTCCGAGTCGTTCGCGACGGACGGCTCGGGTTCGCATCGTCGACGGACCTTGCCGATCCGAAGGGGCTCGCCGATGCAGCAGCGGCGACGGCCGTCCACGGGGACCTCGCCGGATTCTCATTTCCTGGTGTCGGGTCCGATCGCGCGCTCTCTCTCTGGGACGAGGAACTCGCGGACGCCCCGCTCGATCGAATGGTCTCGTTGGGGGACTCGATCGTTGAGCGGCTCCAGCACATCGCGCCGAGCGCTCAGATCGACGTGTCGGTTACGCGTGCGCTCGAATCGGTGCGAATCGAGAACACCTCGGGATTGGCGGCCGAGGAGCAGCGGAGCTGGCTCTCCGTCGGGGCGATGCTCGTCCGGGCGAAGGCGGACGATATCTTCACGGTGAGCCGATCCGCATCGGCCCGGTCGTTCGGCGGCCTGCAGATCGACTCGCTCATTGAGCGACTCGCCCAGTTCCTCGAGTGGGGAGAGACCGTCGTGCCGGGACCGACTGGGGCCGGACGCGTCGTCTTCCTCCCGACGGCGACGCTCGCGATTCTCCTCCCGCTCGCGTACGGGTTCAGCGGTGTCTCCATCCATTTCGGGACCTCGCCGTTGAAGGGGCGCCGAGGGGAGACGATCGCCGACCCGCGGTTCTCGCTCTCCGACGATCCGACGGCCGAAGCGGGGGAGCGCGCCGGGTCGTTCGACGACGAGGGGACACCGACCCGTTCGACGGCGTTGATCGACCGGGGGCAAATCGACTCGTTCTACTACGATCTTCGAACGGCGGCGTTGGACGGCGCATTGCCGACCGCGAACGGGTACCGGGGAGATCCGCTGTCGGGGCCGGACTTCCGCGCGGCGCCAGCCGCGGGGGTGAGCCACTTGATCGTCGGGTCCGGCGATGCGACCGAGGACGACCTGGTCCGGGCGATCGGGGACGGCCTGCTGGTGGAGAGCGTCCTCGGCCTCGGACAGGGGAACCTGAACGCGGGCGACTTCGCGAACAACGTGGGAGTCGGCTTCCGGATCGAAGGCGGCCGGATCGTCGGCCGTGTCAAGAACGCGATGATCGCTGGAAACGTGTATCAACGGCTCTCGGATGGGCTGATCGGGCTCGGGCGAGAGGCGGAGTGGGTGTATGGGCGGATCCGGAGCCCGGCGATCGCGCTGTCGGGCGTGGGATTGGCGGGGAAGGGGTAGAAAGCGCTGCGGAAGGGAGATCGAAGCGGGCGACCAGGAGGGTCTTGACAACGTAACAGTGTGATGTTATACTGCTCCCGATGTCCGAGAGGAGGACCCACAATGCTCACGCTGTACGATGTCCAGAAGCTCGCAATGATGATCCACGAGAATCGGGTCAACGAGATACTGCGGATGAGTAAAGCCGGCGAACAGAAGATCGAAGACGGCAAGACGGCAGAAGCAGCGCCGGCCGGCGTTTCGGCGTCGGCCGGCCGCCGGGCTTGGAAAACAGTGTGATGTTCGCATCGGGGGAGCAGCATGGACAGTGAGCAGGTGATCTCCAAGAAGGAAGTCCTCGAGAAGATGGGGATCTCCTACGGGCAGCTCTACCGGTGGAAGCGCAAGGGGTTGATCCCGGAGAGCTGGTTCATCCGCCGTTCGACCTACACCGGCCAGGAGACGTTCTTCCCGCGGGATAAGATCCTGGAACGGATCGAGCAGATCCTCGACATGAAGGACGAACACGGATTGGACGAGCTGGCGACGCTGATCACGAAGAGGGTGAGCGAGGGACTCAAGGTGGCGTTCGACCGTCTGAAGGAGATGGGTTGGCTCGACGAGCCGATGATCGACCTTGCGGACCTCCGATCGTCGAAAGGGCGGGACCTCTCCCTGGGCGAGGCGCTGACGATCGGCGCCCTGCGGCGACTGCGCGCGGCGGCCCGGCGGGAGGAACTCGACCTCGTCCGCCGGTCACTGAACGAGGCGCTGAAGGGCGGCTTGCTGGATCGGATGAGCGACGAGGGGCTCTACCTTCATCTGCTGCGCAAGCGGCTCACAGGCTCGGGAATCTCGGCCGAGGTCAGCCTGGTCGTCATCGGGCCGGAGGGGGTTCTGTTCGACCCGGAGAGCGCACCGGTCGACCGCGTCGACCTCTCGGCACTCCTCCAACGGATCCGCCTTGATCTCACGCGGGAGGGGCCGGAGGAAACGCACGAATCGGCCGGCGAGTCGAGCGGTCGGGGGATTCCGGACGAGGGGGAAAGACGATGACGAAGCAGCGGCGATCGGCAGGGCTCTCCGGCGCAGGGAGCCTGAGCGGCGGGGAGTACGCGCGGGTTACGATCTCCGGGGCCGGAAAGGTGGACGGCGATCTTGTCGCCGAGGAACTCCGGATCTCGGGCGTCGGGAAGGTATGTGGTTCCACGGAAGTGACGCTGCTGAGCGTCTCGGGGAGCGGGTCATTCGACGGCCCGATCGCCGCCGACGAGATGCGAGTGAGCGGCTCGGCGAAAGTGACCGGGTCGATCCGGGCGAAGGAGATGAAGTGCTCGGGGACGTTCCGGGTCTCCGGCGGCGTGTCGGCGGAGTACATGAAACTGAGCGGTCATCTGCGCGTGGGAAACAATGTCGAGGCCGAGATCTTCCGCGCGAGCGGGGGATTCGACATTGACGGCCTCCTGTCCGCCGACAAGATCGAGATCCACCTCGGCGGCCGGTGTCGTGCGCGCGAGTTGGGCGGAGAGCGGATCCGTGTCGAAGCCGGCGGGGTTCACGATCGCGGGATCGTTCTGGACGGTCTGATTCGAATGTTCGTCGGCCGGGGGGCGGTCGGCCTCGAGGCGGCGACGATCGAGGGAGACGACGTTCACCTCGAGCAGACGCGCGCTGACGTCGTCCGCGGGAGTGTCATCGAGATCGGTCCAGGCTGCCGGATCGGGACGGTCGAGTACAGCGACACGCTGAAGATTCACGGGGACGCCGAGGTCGGACGGCGGACGAAGGTCTAGCTCCGGTGGAGCGGTGCGCGATGAGCGAATCGGCGACATGGCGGGCTCGATTCTTCACGATCTGGACGGGCCAACAGATCTCCATCGTCGGCAGCCGCGCGGCCCAATTCGCTCTCGTCTGGTGGCTGACGACGACGACGGGATCGGCGACGGTCCTGGCGACGGCGACGATGGTCGCGCTGATCCCGGGGATCGTTCTGGGACCGTTCATCGGCGCGCTGATCGACCGCTGGAACCGCCGGGCGATCATGATCGCCGCAGATTCCTTCATCGCCCTCGTCGGTCTCTGGCTTGCCTACTTATTTTGGGCGGGCGCGATGCAAGTCTGGCACGTCTACATCGTCCTGATCGCCCGGTCGTTCGGCGAGGCGTTCCACTGGCCGGCGATGGCGGCATCGACGTCGCTCATGGTCCCGAAGCGGCACCTGACGCGCGTCGGCGGCTTGAATCAGACGGTCAGCGGGATTCTCGTGATCGTCGGCCCCGTGCTCGGAGCCCTTCTCATGGCGGTTCTGCCGCTTCACGGGGTGATGCTCTTTGATGTCGCCACCGCCCTGTTCGCCGTCCTGCCGCTCCTCTTCCTCGCGATCCCGCAGCCGGCGGCCGAGGACATGGAGGCGACCCGCACGGTCTCCGTCCTCGCGAACCTGCGGGACGGACTCCGGTTCGTCCTCACGTGGCGCGGCCTTCTCGTCTTCCTCGGCGGCGTTCTCATCATCAAGGTTGCACTGCAACCGGCGTTCTCGCTCATGCCGTTACTCGTCCACGACCACTTCGGTGGGGGGGCGACCGACCTCAGCTACCTCGAGGCATGTGCGGGCGCGGGGATCCTGCTCGGCGGGGCGTTGCTGAGCGCGTGGGGTGGGTTCCGGCGGCGGGTGCACACGATCCTGATGGGGGTCGTTGGGATCGGTGCCGGGGCGTCGGTCGTGGGGTTCTCCCCGTCCTCGGCGTTCCCGATCGCGCTTGGGGGCGCGTTTCTCATGGGGTCGATGGTCGCAATGACCGACGGTCCGCTGTCGGCGATTCTGCAGGCGACCGTTCCGGCCGGGATGCAGGGCCGAGTCTTCGCGCTGCTCGGGAGCTTGTTCTCCCTGTCCACACCGATCGGACTGGCGATCGCCGGGCCGATGAGCGATCGCCTCGGCGTCCCGTTTTGGTTTCGGGCGGGCGGGATTCTGTGTATCGCTGTCGGCGCGGTCAGCTTCTTCATCCCGACGCTGATCCGAATCGAGGAGCGGGGCGCTGCATCCGGAGCACCGGCACCGCTCGCCGGCGATGCAGCGCCGGCCGAACCCGCTATCGATTGACCGCGTGGATCGCCCGCCCGAGGGCGGCCTCTGCGGCTTCCTTCCATCCTTCGGGGAGCGTTGGATGCGCGTGGATCGTCGAGGCGACATCCTCGAGCGTCAGGCCGCTCTGCACGGCGAGCGCGATCTCCGATATCAGGTCGGACGCCTCCGCCCCGATCACCTGAGCGCCGATGATCCGATGGTCGGACGCGTCGGCGACGACCTGAAATGCCCCATCGGATTCTCTCATGCCGAGCGCCTTGCCGAGCGCCGCATACGGGAAGCGACCGACCACCACCTTGCGTCCTTCGTCCGCGGCGCCCGCCTCCGATATCCCGATCGAAGCGATCTCCGGATCGGTGAAGATCGCTTGAGGGATTGGGCGGCCGGTCGCCTCGGGGCGCCCGCCGGCGAACCCCTCGGCGACTGCGATCCCGTCCGCCGATGCGCGATGCGCGAGCATCGGGCCCAAGACGAGATCCCCGATCGCGCAGACGTCTTCTGCGGCCGTGCGGTGCCGCTCGTCGACCGGCACGAACCCCCGCCGGTCGGCGCGTAGACCGATCGACTCGAGGCCAAGATCCCCGGAATTCGGGCGCCTGCCGACCGCGAGAAGGACCCTATCCGCCTCGATTCTGTCGCCACCGGTCAGGCGGATGCGCACACCGCCACCGCCGAGCGGCTCGTGTCCCTCCGCCGCGGCGCCCGTGCGCAGGTCGATCCCCTGCGACTTCAGCGCGCGCTTCAGCAAAGCGAGGGTCCGGCGGTCGAGGTCGACCGTCGAGAGGATCTCGGGAAGGAGTTCGACGACCGTGACCGCGCTCCCCAGGCGGCGGTAGATGGTGGCAAGCTCGAGACCGATGACGCCGCCTCCGATGATCAGCAGCCGCTCGGGGATCTCCCGGAGCGCCAGGGCGTCGTCCGATGACCAGACGGCCGGATCGTCGAACGAGAACCCCGGAATCTCCGCCGGCGACGAGCCGGTGGCGAGCACGATCCGCTCGGCCGTGATCGTCTCGCCGTCGGACAGGGCGACCCGGTGCGGGCCGGCGAGCCGGGCGCGCGCGTGCAGGACATCGACGCCGTTCTTGTCGAGGAGGTCCGCGATCCCGCCGGTCAGCTGTCGTACCAGATCGTCCTTCCACGCGGCGAGCTTCGCGATGTCGATCTCCGGATCGCTGAATGAAATCCCCATCTGGCCAGCCGTCCCGGCCCGCTCGATCAGCTTCGTCGCCGAGAAGAGGGCCTTCGTCGGGATGCATCCCCAGTTCAGGCAGACCCCGCCGAGCGCTCGCTCCTCGACCAGAGCGGCCCGCAGCCCGAGCTGCGCGGCGCGGATCGCGCAGACGTATCCACCGGGGCCGGCGCCGACGACGATGATATCGTTCTTCATGTGGAGCCTCCTCCCTCGGGGAAACGGTATCACCCGCCCGGAGGCCGATCAACCGCCAAACGGTCGGGCGATGCGAGGTTGTTCAGCAACGGGACGAGCTTGATAATCGCCGCGTGAACGGAGGGAGCGGATCACGATCGGGATTCCGGGTCGGCTGCCATCTCTCGATAGCGGGCGGATTCGCGGCGGCACTGCGCGAGGCGGAGGACCTCGGGAACACCGCGCTGCAGTTCTTCTCGCACAACCCCAGCGCCTGGCGGATGAAGCCGATCGACCGCGCGGAAGCGGGCGAGTTCCGTCGGAGCCGATCGGCCTCGCCGGTCGAGATCCTCATCGTTCACGCGATGTACTTGCTGAATCTCGCCAGTCCCAATCGCACGATCTGGGATCGGTCGATCGCGGCGCTCCGCGAGGAACTCCTCCGCGCCGGGGAGATCGGCGCCGACGCAGTCGTCACACATCTCGGCGCGCATCGGGGAAGCGGGAGCGCGGCCGGGATCGATCGGATCGTCGATGCTCTCGACCGGGTTCTGCCGGAGCTGAGCGTCGGCGCGGCCGGCCGCGTCGAGCTCCTCCTCGAGAATACCGCCGGGGCTGGCACGACCGTCGGGGCGACGTTCGATGAGCTTGGAGCGATCCTCAAGCGTACGGGAACAGCCGAGCGGGTCGGCATCTGCCTCGACACCGCCCATGCGTTCGCGGCCGGGTACGATCTGCGGAGCCGCGCCGGCCTGGACGCGGCCCTGTCGTCGCTCGACCGCCGGATCGGCCTCGAACGCCTTCGCCTCATCCACCTGAACGACTCGCTCGCCTCCCTCAGCTCGCGTCGCGATCGCCACGCCCACATCGGCGAGGGGAAGATCGGACGGGCCGGGATTCGACGCCTCCTCTCGGATCGGCGCATTCGCGACCGCCCGTACATCCTGGAGACGCCGAAGGAGATCGATGGCCGCTGCGGCGCGGACCGGATAAACTTGGCGCGGGTCCGAAGCTTGCGAACGGAAGGGGTGGACCGATGAAGCTGTTCATCGACACGGCGAACGTCGACGAGATCCGTGAGATGGCGTGGATCCTCGACGGTGTGACGACGAACCCGTCGCTCGTCGCGCGCGAGCGACGGCCGTTGGAGGAGATCATCGCCGAAATCTGCGCGATCGTCGACGGGCCAGTCAGCGCGGAGGCGACGGCGCTCGACGCGGACGCGATGGTCGAGGAAGCGCACCGGCTCTCGCGCATCCACGAGAACGTCGTCGTCAAGATCCCGATGACCGAGCCCGGCCTTCGCGCGGCCAAGCACCTCGCTGCCGACGGGATCCGCACGAACGTGACCCTGGTTTTCTCGGCCGCCCAGGCGCTGCTCGCCGCCAAGTCCGGGGCGACGTTCGTCTCACCGTTCGTCGGCCGGATCGACGACATCGGCGGCGACGGAATGGCTGTTGTGGCAGAGATCATCGAGATCTACAACCAGTACGGCGTGCCGACCGAGGTGATCGTCGCCAGCGTCCGCCATCCGCGGCACGTCCTCGACAGCGCCCTCCTCGGCGCGGGCATCGCCACTGTTCCCTACGCGATCTTGAAGCGCATGTTCGACCATCCGCTGACCGATGCCGGAATCGAGCGGTTCCTCCGGGATTGGGAAGGGGTGCCGAAGTGACGCCCGCTCGACTCGCCGGGACGCGCGACGCGTACGGTGAGACCCTCGTTGCCCTTGGCGCGAACGATCCGCGGATCGTGGTCCTGACCGCTGACCTCGCCGGCTCGACCAAAACCGCGGAGTTCGCCGAATCACACCCGGATCGGTTCCTCAACATGGGTGTCGCAGAGGCGAACATGATCGGGACCGCCGCCGGCCTCGCGATGAGCGGGTTCCGCGTGTTCGTCTCGACCTTCGCCGTCTTCGCGACGGGCAAAGTCTGGGAACAGATTCGGCAGGTCGTCGCCTACCCGAACGTGCCCGTTCGGATCGTGGCGACCCACGCCGGGTTGACCGTCGGGGAAGACGGCGCCAGCCACCAGATGCTGGAAGATATCGCCCTGATGCGAGTGCTCCCGAACATGTCGGTGATTGTGCCTGCTGACGCGATCGAGACGGCCGAGGCGATCCGCTTCGCCGCCGCGCACGACGACGGGCCGCTCTACGTTCGCCTCGCCCGAGCCCCGTTCCCGGTCGTTCACCCGATCGGGGCACGGTTCGAATTCGGCCGAGCCGAGCGACTTGCCGAGGGTCGGGACGTGTCGATCTTCGCGTGCGGTCTGATGACATCGACCGCACTGACCGCCGGGGAGCGGCTCGCGGCCGACGGGATCGCGGCGGACGTCTGGAACGTCTCGACGGTCAAGCCGCTCGACCGCGACGCGATCCTCGCGAGCGCCGAGCGGACCGGGGTCGTCGTAACGGCCGAGGAGCACCAGATCGCCGGCGGACTCGGAAGCGCGATCTGCGAGCTCCTCTCCGAAGAGCGCCCCACCCGGGTTCTCCGCGTCGGCGTCGACGATCGCTTCGGCCAGTCCGGGGACGCTGACGCCCTGCTCTCCCACTACGGTCTCGACGTCGACGGCCTTGTTGCCGCGGTCAAACAAGCGCTCACCTGACATCCCGTCTCGAACACCGCCGACCGCGTCCCTCGAACCAACAAGAAAAAGGGGACAGGCTACTTTTCCCACCAAGTGAGAATGGCCCTCAGCGGGCATCCCATAACATGAGAAAAGTAGCCTGTCCCCTTTTCCTGGTGTTGGTGCTTGTTCTCGACGGGGTGAGCTCTCAGGCGCCGCAGATCCTACGGACTCCCTCACTCCCCTCCCCGCAGCGCCGCCGCAATCTGCTCGATGAGCGCGTCGCGGTTGCTCAGCTTGACGCGAAACAGCTCGAGTTCGCGGCGCACTCGATGAGCGATGGGGTGGTCGACGTGGGCGTGCGTCGAGATCAGCAACGCCTTCGGGGAGGCGAGAGCCGCCTCGACGATCGGCACGAACGCCGGGGAGCGGAGCTCCATCGGCGCAATCTCATCGATGACGACGAGGTCTTGCTCGCGGATGGCGCGCTCGATTGCGGCAATTCCCAGTTGCTCGATCGATCGGAGATCGACGATGTACCGGCCGACAGCCGGCCCCTCTCGGCCGTGCACATGGCCGAGAACGCCCTCTTCACCGGTGGCGACGTCGATGATGGCGAAACCGACGCGGTGCCCGCAGACGCGGATCTCGCGCGTCAGCATGCCTCCGGCTGAGACGGGAAGCACGTCGAGGACGCGCTCGATCAGAGTTGTCTTCCCGACGCCCGGGCGGCCGGTGATCGCGACTCGTCCCTTGATCGCCACAACGGTCGATTCTATCCTCGACGCGATGATGAGCAACGGCGACTTGGGGGCGATCCTGCGTGACGAGATCTCCCGGCACCCGGGCTGCGAGCCGGCTGACCTGTGGAAGCTCGTTGTGCAGGCGGTCGGCGGCGGGGACCATCTACGGGGCGATCCGGTCCGGTTCGCGGCGTCGCTGGAGGCGGAGTGGGACGGGATCGCGATCGATCGGGCCGACGAGCCGGCCCTCCAGGTGATCGACCCGGACGGGCGAACGGCGCGCGTTCACCTTCGCCCGTGCAAGGGGCGCGGCGTCGACCTCCTCGGACTGACAGATCTTCTCGTCGAGCAACCGCGCAAGCCTGCGGTCCCGGGGCGGCTCGAGGCGCTCTGGTCCGAGGCGGTCGTGCTGGCCGGACGAGGCGCGATCCCGTTCGATCCGGTGAAGCTCGCTGCCGCTGCGGCCTCGGGCGTCCCGCATCATAGCAGCGGGTACGGCTTCGCGGCCTACCGGATCGTGAACGATCTTCGCGACCCGGGGACCCGAGCCGCGCTCCGCCGACTGGGGATTCGGCAATGAGCGAGCGGCGGGTCGGGCATCTTGACATGGACGCGTTCTTCGCGGCCGTCGAGCAACTCGACGAGCCGACGTACCGAGGACGGCCCGTGATCGTCGGCGGACTCGGGCCGCGAGGCGTTGTCTCGACCGCCTCTTATGAGGCGCGGCGTTTCGGCGTGCACAGCGCGATGCCGATGGCGGTCGCCCGTCGACAATGCCCTGACGGCGTCTACCTTCGCCCGCGCTTCGAGCGGTATCGGGGGATCTCCGAACGCGTCCTCGCGATCCTGAGCGCGTACTCCCCCGTGGTCGAGTCGATCTCCCTCGACGAGGCGTTCTTCGACCTGTCGCATCACGGGAGCGCTTTCGCCGCCGGCCGCGCGGTTCTCGAGGAGATCAAGCGGCGCGTTCGGGCGGAGACTGAGCTGACCTGCTCCGTCGGGCTCGCTCCGAATCGTTACCTCGCGAAGCTCGCTTCGGAGCTCAAGAAGCCGGACGGTCTGTTCGTGATCGAGCCGGACCAGGTCCAGGAGATCCTCGATCCGCTGCCCGTCGGCCGGATTTGGGGGGTGGGAGACGTGACCGAGCGGCGGCTCGCGAGCCTCGGGATCCTGCGCGTTCGCGATCTGCGGGCGGCTCCCGCAGAGCTCCTCGTCCGCGAGTTCGGCACGCACGGGCGGCGACTCCGGGCGCTCGCGCGCGGGGAGGACGACACACCGCTAGCCGGTGAGACCGAGTCGAAGTCGATCTCTCGCGAGGTCACCTACCCGGTCGACCTGACCGACCCGATCGAGATCGAAGAGGAGCTCCGGCGGCTGGCGTGGTCTGTCGCCGGGCAACTGCGAGACGACTCGCTCCTCTGCCGGACGGTCCGGGTCAAGGTTCGCTACCCTGACTTTCGGACGATCACGCGCCAGGCGCGGCTCGGCGCTGGAACCGACGCGCCGTCGCTGATCGAAGCCCTCGCTCTTCACCTCCTCCGTGAGCGTGTCCTGCTCGACGCCCGGGGCGTCCGGCTGATCGGCGTCGGCGTCGCGCAGCTCTCGGAGACGACCGCGCGGCAGCTGCCGCTGTTCGAACCCGCATCTCCGCCGCCGCCGCCCTGAGATTCGGGGATGAGACATCCCGCACCCCGGCAAGGGAACGATTCGATGGCGGTGCATCGCCGGATCGGGTAGGCTGCCGATGAGGTGATCACCGATGCGGCGTTGGGTTGTGACGTCGATGCTCCTCGTCATCGCGGTCGGCTGGACGGCGGGCTCGATCCCGCTCTGTGAGTACCGCTCCCCGAGAACGGATTTGGCCGATCTCTCGATCGGGTTCACGTATCACTATCGCAACGACCCCTACGGGTTGAGCGACTACGATGTGAACAAGGGGCAGTTCCTCGCAGAGTACTCGCGGCTCTACGACGCCCCGACCTACGGCTTCGACATCTTCCTGTCGAACGACATGATGATCTCCGTCCTCGATGTGACGACCTACACCGTCAACGCGGACGCGAACTACAAGTACTACTTCGAAGCCGAACAGGACCTGTTCGCGTTCGCCGGCGCCAGCGCTCGCAGCTCGTCCTCGTTCGAGGCGCTCGGCCTGTTCGCGAACCTCGGGATCGGCTACGGGCGGTTCACCGACGTGACGCCGCTCGCGAAGGCGATCCGGATCGAATCGTACCTCATCGGCGCGAAGAGCCTGTCCAAGTCCCTTCATCCGGTCGACCTGCAGATCATCGCCTACGAGATCGGAAGCATCGCCGCGTACGAGACGTTCGCCGACCTGTTGACCGTCATTCAGCAGATCATCGAAGACTCCGGTCAGGTCAAGCCGGGAGGACTCGACGCCCTCGACATCTCGATGATCTCGCGCCTTGTCCGCGATGAGGGGTTTACTCGGTACTGCGGGTGGGACGCCAAGATCGGGCTAGGGTACGAGATTCTCGATCCCTCCGGCGGCGCACGGGATCTCCTCGTGACCGGATCGGCGAACTACGCGTTCACGACGACGCCGCGGACGCAGCTCCTCGTCCAGGGGGCGATCTCCGGGCCGCCGGCGCTCCTTCAGCAGAACCGGATCGAAGCAACCGCGTCTTACGACTATCTCGTCTCCGACTTCCTGACGATCGTCGGCTCGTACGCGTTCACGCGGGAGACGTGGGCCGGAGAGCCGACCGACGTCCACCGGGTCGACGCCGACCTCGTCCTGACGCCGCTCGATCGCGCCGCGGTCACGCTCGGAATCGCCCTCGAACACCGCCCGTATTACCTCGAATGGAGCGTGGACATCCTGCTCTCGATCACGATGGACATTCTGTAGGCGCCGTCGCCGGGCGGTCAGTCCGTCGGCGTGAGCGAGCGGACGACGTCGCGCATCTCGCTGTCGTGGAGGAGTTCGAGCGCGTCCTGGAGCGGAACGAAGCGGCATTCGCTGATCTCATCGGGGTTCGCCCGGGGTTCCCCCCGGGCATCGATTCGGTAGAAGAACATGATCCAGTGGAGCCGGGTCTGCCGCCCGAGCTTCGCCCGGACGGCCAAGAGCTCACCCACCTCGCCGTCGACTCCGGCTTCCTCGGTCAACTCGCGGCGGACTCCCTCGACGGGGCTCTCGCCGAACCGGAGGAAGCCGCCGGGGAGCGACCAGCGATCCCTGGTGAGTCCCCGATTCCCCTTGACGATCAGGATGGATCCCCCGCGCAAGGCAATGCCTTCGACCACCACCCGGGGCATCGTCGAGTGGACCGCGGCGCGGACGGCCGTCGACGCTCGTGACAGCCCGGGCACGTCGTCCTTTCCGATCCACTCGGTCGGATGGACCGCGAGCTCCGGCACACAGAACCAGGTCTCGGGCGCATCGAACAGCGGCGCAATCGGCGTCACCGGGAACGGCACCTCATCGGGAGTCGGCAGATCGAGCGTCCCGCCCCGGTCGACGAGGTAGATGCGTCCATCGGTCTCGACGTAATAGAGCATCCTCCCTCCCGGACGGATTGTACGCCGACGGCCAGGCGATTTCAGAGGTTGAGAGACCTCGCTTGGAAACGGATAATCGGCGCGCCGGCCTCGGCCGGCGACCACGCACGGAGGAGGCGGTGCCAGCGTGTACAAGATCCTGAAAAAGCGAGCCCTCGGCCCGATGATCCACGAATACGTCATCGAGGCGCCGGAGGTGGCGCGGGTCGCGAAGGCCGGGCAGTTCATCGTCCTGCGGCTGCACGAGCGGGGGGAACGGATCCCGCTGACGATCGTCGATGCCGACCCGGCGACCGGCGGCGTGAAGCTCGTGGTGCAGGAGGTCGGGAAGAGCACGCGGGAGATGGGCGACCGCTTCGAGGAAGGCGACAGTCTCCTCGATTTCGCCGGGCCGCTCGGCGTCCCGTCGGAGATCGAGCGCTACGGGACCGTGATCTGCATTGGAGGCGGCCTCGGGATCGCCCCGCTCTACCCGATTGCGCGGGAGCTGCACGACGCGGGGAACACGGTCCTCGGCATCATCGGCGCGCGCAACGTCGATCTGCTCTTCTACGAAGACGAAATGTCGGCCGCGTGCGATGATCTGATCGTCGTGACCGACGACGGCTCGAACGGCCGGAAGGGATTCGTCAGCGATCCCCTTCGAGAGATCCTGTCGTCCGGCCGGCGCGTCGATCGCGTCTGGGCGATCGGCCCCGCGATTATGATGAAGGTCTGCTCGGAGGTGACCCGAGAATTCGGGGTCCCGACCGTCGTCAGCCTGAACTCGGTGATGATCGACGGCACCGGCATGTGCGGTGGTTGTCGCGTCGAGGTCGGGAACGCTGCGCGCTTCGCGTGCGTCGACGGCCCGGAGTTCGACGGCCATCAGGTCGATTTCGACATGCTCATCTCGCGGCAACGCTACTACGCGGACGAGGAAACCTGCGCGTTGGACCGCTACATCGCCGACCGGAAGGGGGCGGAGACATGATCCGGGAGCGCCAGACGCCGATGCGGGAGCAACCGCCGAGCCAGCGGATCCGGAACTTCGACGAGGTCCCCCTCGGGTACACGCCCGACGAGGCAGTTCAGGAAGCCGAGCGGTGTCTGCAGTGCGCCCACGCGCCGTGCGTGGCCGGCTGCCCGGTTGGGATCGACATCCCGGGGTTCATCGAACACGTGAAGCATCGGCGCTTCGCGGACGCGATCGCCAAGATTAAGGCGGCGAACGCCCTCCCGGCCGTCTGCGGGCGAGTCTGCCCGCAGGAGGTCCAATGCCAGGGTGTCTGCACGCTCGCCAAGCGGTTCGAGCCGGTCGCGATCGGTCGCCTGGAGCGGTTCTGCGCCGACTGGGAGGCCGAGCACGGCACCTGCTGCCCGGCGATCGGCGCACCGACCGGGAAGCAAGTTGCCGTCATCGGGGCCGGCCCCGCCGGACTGACGGTCGCCGGCGAGCTGCGTCGCGTCGGTCATGCGGTGACCGTCTTCGAGCTCCTGCATGACGCGGGCGGCGTCCTGATGTACGGGATCCCCGAGTTCCGCCTGCCGAAGGCGATCGTCCAACAGGAGATCGATGTGCTGCGCGAGATGGGCGTCAACATCCAGGTGAACCGCGTGATCGGACAGATCCGGACGGTCGACGAGCTTTTGTCGGGGGAGTTCGACGCCGTCTTCATCGGGACGGGGGCCGGACTCCCGCGGTTCCTCGGCGTGCCCGGCGAGAACCTGAACGGGGTCTACTCCGCAAACGAGTTCCTCACACGAACGAACCTGATGCGGGCGTATCGGTTCCCCGAGTACGATACGCCGATCAAGGTCGGCGAGCGGGTCGTCACCGTCGGCGGCGGCAACGTAGCGATGGACGCATCGAGGACGGCTCTCCGGCTGGGGGCGAAGGAGTCGATCATCGTCTACCGACGAAGTGACGAGGAACTCCCCGCCCGTCGAGAGGAGATCCACCACGCCCAGGAGGAAGGGGTCGAGTTCCGGCTCCTGACGAACCCGGTCGAGTTCTTCGGGGAGGACGGCCGGGTGCGGACGGTCCGCTGCCTCCGGATGGAGCTCGGAGCGCCCGACGACAGCGGGCGGCGCCGGCCGGTCCCGGTGGACGGCTCCGAGTTCGACATCGAGATCGACAACGCGATCATCGCCATCGGCAACGGCCCGCACCCGCTGATCCCGCAGACGACGAAAGACCTTGAGGTCAACCGCTGGGGGAACATCGTCGCCGATCCGGAGACCGGGCAGACGAGCAAGGCCGGCGTCTTCGCCGGCGGGGACATTGTCACGGGGGCCGCGACCGTCATCGAGGCGATGGGCGCCGGAAAGCGGGCGGCCGCCGCGATTCACGCGCATCTCAACGGAGCCGACGCCTGACCCTTTCCAACGTGGGCGGTTGACAGCGGTCCCGCTGATCCGGTCCAATCGAAGGGCGCGGCGGACGGAGGGGAAGTGGCCGGCATGAAGGGCGAACACGAGCGGCGGCGGCGGTCGAGACGGATCCTCCATCGAAGAGGAGAGAAGGTCGGGCTTCCTCCAGGAACGCCGATCCACGTCGGTGAACCGAGCTCCGAGGAGGTCCGCATTTCCGTCCTCGACTACACCGAGAGCCGGTGCGAGGAGCGGCACCTCGAGCGGATCGAGGACGCGTTCGCCTATCGCGAGACCGACTCCGTCAGCTGGATCAACGTCGACGGCGTTCACGACGTGGCGATGATCGAGGCGATCGGGGATCGATTCGGGCTGCATCCATTGGTTATCGAGGACGTGTTGCACACCGGGCAGCGCTCCAAGCTGGAGGCCTACGACAACGTTGCGTACATCGTATTGCGGATGCTCTCCTGGGACGAAGCGCGCGGCGAGATCGATGACGAGCAGGTCAGTCTGCTGCTCGGGCCGAAGTGGATTCTGACGTTTCAGGAGCGCCCTGGAGATGTCTTCGACTCGCTGCGCGAACGGATCCGCTCCGGCCGCGGCCGGGTCCGCCGGGAGGGAGTCGACTACCTCGCGTACTCCGTCTTCGACGTGGTCGTCGATCAGTACTTCCTGATCCTCGAGCGGATCGGCGAGCAGGTCGAGGAGCTCGACGACGAGATCGCCGGGCGCCCAACGCCCGAGAACCTGCTGACGATCCGGCGGCTGAAGCGCGAGCTCCTCTTCCTCCGCAAAGCCGTCTGGCCGCTCCGGGAGGTCCTCAGTTCGATCCGCCGCGACGGATCGGCGCTCTTCCGCGAAGGGACGCTCGTCTTCCTGCGCGACGTCTACGACCACACGATCCAGGTGATCGACACGGTCGAGACGTACCGGGACATGGTCTCGACGATGATCGACCTCTACCTGTCGAGCATCAGCAACCGGATGAACGAAGTGATGAAGATGCTGACGATTATCGCCACGATCTTCATTCCGCTGACGTTTATCGCCGGGGTCTACGGGATGAACTTCGAGGTGATGCCCGAGCTCGGCTGGCCGTTCGGATACTTCGCCACACTCGGCGTGATGGCCGTGATCGCCGGCGTGATGTTGATCTACTTCCGGCGGCGCCGGTGGCTGTGAGCGCGGATCCGGGGCGGGAGGCTTGATGCCGAAGCGACTGTCGGTCGTCGACGTCGACCGCTGCGTCGGGTGTCAGGCGTGCATGTTCGCGTGCACGCGCCGATCCGGTCGCGGCGGATTCGGCACAGCGCGGATCGGCGTTCGGTCGGCCGGCGGAATGCGCAAAGGGTTCGTCGTGGTCGTCTGCCGCGCGTGCCCCGAGCCGCCGTGTGCCCGCGTTTGCCCGGTCGACGCGCTCGTTCCCCGAGACGGAAGCGGGGTGCGATTCACGGCCGACCTGTGCATCGGGTGCGGGAACTGCGTCGCGGCCTGTCCGTTCGGCGCTGTCTTCTGGGATTCCGAGTCCGACAAGCCGTTGATCTGCGAGTACTGCGGCGTCTGCGGCCGGTACTGCGCGTACGACGTCCTCGCGTTGGAGGAGGTCGCCGATGCCGGCGAATGACCCGCTCGACCGCGTGCTGACGATCGACCTGACGAAGCGGCGGTCCTCCGTCGATCGCCGCCCCGAGCTGTTCGAGGCCGGCCTCGGGGGCGTCGGGGTCGGCATCCGGCTCCTGGACGAGTCGGGGGCCGTCAGCGCCGATCCGCTCGACCCGGAAAACGCTGTCGTCCTATGTGTCGGCCCCCTCGTGGGCCACTACCCGCTCGCATCGAAGACGGTCGCCCTATTCAAGTCGCCCCACACCGGGAACCTCGGAGAGAGCCACGCCGGCGGGCGGAGCGCCGTCTCCCTCCGGCTGGCGGGCTACGGGGCGATGGTCCTCCGCGGGGCGAGTGAGACGCCCGTCTACTTATCGGTCGACGAGCGCGGCGCCCGCTTCCGCGACGCCTCCGCGCTCTGGGGTCTGCGCAGCAGTTACACCGTTGGGACCGTCCTCCGGGAGCGCGAGCGCGGATCGGGGCGACGCTCGATCCTGCGGATCGGGCCGGCCGGCGAGCGGGGTGTCACGTACGCGTCGGTGATCACCGAGACCTATCGTCACTTCGGCCGGCTCGGCCTCGGGACGGTCTTCGGGAGCAAGCGGCTGAAGGGAATCGTGATCGGCGGGAACCGGACGCTCCCCGTTGCCGACGCGGGCGCGCATCGCCGCGCGTACGACCGGATCTTCCGGGCGGCGACATCATCGGAGTCGATGAAGAAGTACCACGATCTCGGAACGCCGATGAACGTCGTCCCCCTGAACGAGCTGGGCGCGCTGCCAACGCGCAACCTCCGGGCCGCGCAATTCGATGGAGCCGATGCGATCTCGGGGGAAGCGATCGCGGAGGGGCTTCTCGGGCGCCGCCTCGCGTGCAGCCACTGCCCGGTGGCGTGCGTCCACCTCGCGGCCCTGCGCGTCCCGCATCCCCGGGAGCCTTACTTCTACAAGACGCTCATGCTCGGGTATGACTACGAGCCGATCTACGCGCTGGGGAGCCTGCTCGGGATCTCGGACCCCGCGGGGATGCTCCGCCTGATGGACGAGGTCGAGATCCAGGGGCTCGACGCGATCACGACCGGAGTCGTCCTCGCCTGGACGACCGAGGCGCTGGAGCGCGGGATCCTCACGTCGAAGGAGCTCGACGGAGTCACGCTTGCGTGGGGTGCGCCGGACGGCCACATCGAGGCGGTCCGGCGGCTCATCTCCCAGCCGACGGACCTCTATCGGGCGCTCGCTCGGGGGGTCGAGCACGCCGCGAGTGTCTACGGCGGCGAGGAGTTTGCGCTCGCGTTCGGCGGGAACGAAATGTCGGGGTACCATACGGGCCCGGCGATTCACTGGACGCACCTGACCGGCGCGCGCCACAGCCACCTCGACAGCGCGGGCTACAGCGTCGACCAGCGGGCCGTCGGGGACGCGGCCTCTCCCGACGAGATCATCGACGGGCTGATCGCCGAGGAATCGTGGCGTCAGGTCCTGGCGAGCCTCGTCGTCTGCTTCTTCGCTCGCGGGATCTACACCCCCGAATGCGTCGTCGAGGCGCTCGACGCGATCGGGCGCGGCTGGGACGCCGAGGCGCTCGAGCGGCTCGGCCGCGAGACCCTTGCGCGGAAAACCCGGTTCAAGTTCGCTTGCGGCCATGACCCGACGCGATCGCGGATCCCGGAGCGAATCTTGACGACGGAGACCCCGCGTGGGCGACTCGACGAACGGGAGCTGCGGCGTGGCCTCGCCCACCATCGCGATCGGATGGTCGAGGCGATCGCCCAACTGGACGACGCGGACGGGTGATCCGGCCGCTTGTCGGGGGGTCGATCTCCGGGCGCGTCGGGACAAGTGTCCAACCACTGAAGGGTGCTATCTGTCATGCTGTGCCTACAGACAGCTAGCACCACCCGGTGCCGGGCGAACGGAGGGGCTACGCCTCTCCGGGCGCCCTTTCCGCTTCCTTCAGATGACCGTTCAGCCACGCAACGATCTCCTCGAGCCGCCGAATGCGATGCCGCGGCGCTCCGCTGCGCGATAGTTCATGGTGCTCCCCGCGGAACAGGACGAATCGCGCCTCGACGCCATGGTAGCGAAGGGCGGTGAACATCTGGACCCCCTCGGGGAGCCAGCAGCGGTAATCCTCGTCAGAGTGGATGAACAAAGTCGGGGTCCGGACGCGGTCGGCGTGCCGGAGCGGCGAGCACGACCAGAGCCGATCGCTCCCGCCCGGCTCCCACGGGTCGGCACCGATCTGATCCTTGTTGAAGAAGTAGCCGATGTCGGTCGTGCAGAACTTCGAGATCCAGTTGGAGATCGAGCGCTGCGAGACCGCCGCTCGGAACCGGTCGGTCCGCCCGATCAGCCAGTTCGTCATGAACCCGCCGTAGGAGCCGCCGACCACCGCGAGGCGGTCGGGATCGACGAACGAGTACCGATCGACGGCAGCGTCGACGACCGCCATCAAGTCTTCGACGTCGATCGTCCCGTACTTCCCCCGAAGGTCGGCGAAGTCGTTCCCGCGACCGGAGGAGCCGCGCGGGTTCGTGTAGACGACGGCGTAGCCGGCCGCCGCGAGGATCTGGATCTCGTGGAAGAAGAGGTCGCCGAACGCCGCGCGAGGCCCGCCGTGGACAGTCAGGACCGCCGGGCACCGGCCAGCGGGATCGAACGCAGTCGGACGGACGATCCACGCGTCGAGCTCCGCGCCGCCCGGCGACGGAACCGAGAACCGCTCCGAGGATGCGACCGCCCGTCCCGAGAGCGCCGGCCCGTTCAAGTCGGTGAGCCGCTCGCGGCCGGCTCTATCGGTCCGATAGACCTCCTGGAGGCGATCGCTCCGCAATTCGACCGTCAGCACGATCCGGCCGCGTACGTCGAACGCGTCGACCGCCCCGCCGCTCTCCGTCACCGGCTCGATGTGGCTGGCCGGATCGACGGCGACGACGAACGAGGACGTTCGCTCCGTGACGACGACGTACGTCCGGTCGCCGTCGACGCGGCAGATCGGTCCGCCGCCGCTCCGGCAGTCGGCGACCACCGAATTGCCGACCGAGCGGTCCCAGCCAGGCGTCAGGCTCCGAAGCTCCCCGGAGGCCAGGTCGAGCCGGAGGACCTCCCGGTTCTCGTTCAGACCGTACCGGGACATCTCGCTCGCCACGAGGACCAGCGCATCGTCCGAGAGAAACCGGACGGCATCGATCGCGAGCCGACCGTGCGATAGGCGCTTCGCCGTGCCCGCGTCGAGGTCGTACAGCCAGAGCTCGTCCGTGATCGGCGCCTTCCCGGTCATCCGCTGGGCGACGACGGCCACCCGGGCGGCGCGGACGTCGAACGACTCGACTTCGAGCGCCGGATCGATCAGGTCCTCGGGCGCTTCGCCGGGATCGAGCCGGAACAGGTGGAGGCGCCGCCGATCGGTGAACCCCTTCCCGTTCCGCCAGAAAGGAATCTCCGTGAGGACCTGGTAGTCGGCCGCGTCGGAGCGCTCGCCCTCGTCGGAGATTGGGACCCGGGCCGTATACAGGTACGCCTCGCCGGGGAGCCGCGCGAGCGCCTCCGCCTTGTGGGGGAGTCGGCCGAGCGGCTGCGCCTCCCCGCCGTCGATTCGGATTCGAGCGATCGACGAGCATTCCGGATTGTCGCGGCGCGTCAGGAAGTCGATCGCCGCTCCGTCGTCCGTCCAGACAAACGGCCCGTCCGTCCCTCCGGACGTCAGCGGCCGGGCGTCGGGCCGATCGAGGCGGACGAGGTACAGGTCGGAGCGGTAGTCGTTCTCGACCGCCCGGCCCTGCTTGACGACGAACGCCGCGAGCTCGCCGTTCGGGGCGATCGAGAGGTCGGAGAGGAACCGGTAGTTCAAGAGATCATCGATCTGGACTGGCTGCATGACGCCTCCTTTCGGATCGGCCTCAGTCTACTTCCGCGGGGACCCGGACGCACGGCGCGATTGCGCCTCGTCGCGCGACGACGTACCCTGTCGGACACAGAAAGGGGGCATCGGTGGCGTCGAGCTTCTTGCTGATCCGCGGGGGAGCCGTTTACGCCCCCACACCGCTTGGGTGTGTCGACCTCCTTCTCTGCGCCGGGCGCGTCATCACCGTCGGCGGACGGATCGAGCCACCGACCGGCCTCGAGACCCGCGTGATCGATGCTGTCGGCTGTCACGTCGTCCCTGGATTCGTCGATCTTCACGTGCATCTCCTCGGGGGCGGCGGCGAAGCGGGACCGGCGTCGCGTGTCCCCGAACTCAGCGCAGCGACGCTGCTGAATGCCGGAGTCACGACGGTCGTCGGGGCGCTCGGGACCGACGATGTTGCACGGCGCCCGGAGGCTCTGCTCGCCAAGGCGCACGCCCTCCGCGTGGACGGGGTGACCGCGCACATCTGGACCGGTAGCTACCACCTCCCGCCGGCGACGATCACCGGATCGGTCCGGTCCGACGTCGCCCTGATCCGCGAAGTTGTCGGCGTGAAAGTGGCGATCAGCGATCACCGCGGGTCCCAGCCGACGGACGCGGAACTCGCCCGGCTCGCCGCTGACGCCCGGGTCGGCGGAATGCTCGGCGGGCGGCCCGGGCTCGTTCACGTCCACGTGGGATCGGGCCGGGAGGGTCTCGACCCGCTGATTCGGGTCGCCGAGCGGACGGATGTCCCGATCGGCCAGTTCCTGCCGACCCACGTCAATCGGACCGAGGACCTCCTCGGCGCGGGGATCGACTTCATCCGCCGCGGCGGGGCGATCGACCTGACCGCGCCGAGCCGAACGCTACACTGGGAGGAGCGCCTGGAGCGGCAGATCGCCCGGCTGGCGGAGAGCGGCGTCGATCTCCGCCGCGTCAGCCTCAGTTCCGACGGGAACGGCAGCATGCCGCGGTTCGATTCGAGCGGCGCCCTCGTCGGAATGGGGGTCGGCGACATCGGCGGCCTTCTCTCTGGAGTGCGGACACTGGTCGAGAGCGGCTGTCTGTCGGTCGAGGACGCCTTGCGGCTCGTGACCGAGAGCCCGGCGCGCCGAATCGGTCGATACCCGGCGAAGGGCGCGCTCGGCGCGGAATCGGACGCCGATCTGCTTGTTCTGGATGAGGGATGGACGATTCGGACCGTCATCGCGGGCGGCCGGGAGGTCGCGGGTGAGGGGCAAAGCCGGGTGAGCGAAGGGGACGGATGAAGCGGGCGAGGACGGTCGGCGTGTTGGGCGGGATGGGACCGGCGGCGACGGTCGAGTTCTTCCGACGGCTCGTCGCTGGCACGACGGCGGCGGTCGATCAAGATCACCTGAGGATCCTGATCGACAACGACCCGCGGATTCCCGATCGCACCGCCGGGATCCTCGGGCGGGGACCGAGCCCCGCTCCCGCTCTCGCAGCGATGGCCCGCGGGCTTGTCGCAGCGGGGGCGCAACTCCTCGCGATGCCATGCAACACCGCCCACGTCTATCTTCCGGAGATCCGCAGCGCCGTCGATGTCCCCGTCGTCGACATGCCGGAGGAGACCGTCGCCGCAGTCGCCGAACGCCGGGTCGGCCTGCTCGTGACCGACGGAACGATCTCGACCGGGCTCTTCCACCGCCTTTGCGAACGGCGCGGGATCGAGCTCGTCTTGCCGGGCTCCGGCGACCAGCAGACCGTGATGGACACGATTGTCGGAATCAAAGCGGGAACACCGCCGCGCGCGTTCGAGGCCATCATCGCTGCGGTGGTCGAACGGCTCGGTCGGGCGGGAGCCGAGTCGGTCATCGCCGGGTGCACCGAGATCTCGCTCTTGCCGGCAGCCGCCATGCCGCTTCCGTGGCACGACGCGCTCGAAATCCTGGCTCGTGCAGTAATTCGGGAAGCGTATAAGGAATGACGGGAGGACCCATGGATGATCTGAAGACGCGCGTCTGCGACGCGATCGATGCGATGGACGAGCGGCTCCGCCGCGTGAGTCGCGACCTGTTCGAGCACCCCGAGCTGAAGTTCGAAGAAACCCGGGCGTCCCGGCGCCTCGCGGACGAGCTGGCGGCCGACGGATTCGACGTCGAGCTCGGCGTCGCCGGACTCGATACCGCGATCCGCGCTGTCCACCCGGCGGAGAGCGACGGCCCGACCGTCGCCGTCCTCGGTGAGTACGACGCCCTCCCCGAAATCGGACACGCCTGCGGGCACAATCTGATCGCCGCCGGCGGCCTCGGTGCGGCGCTCGCCGTCGGGGCGGTGAAAGGCGGACTCCCCGGGCGCCTTCTCTTTCTCGGGACACCGGCCGAAGAGGGCGGCGGCGGGAAGGTCACCATGATCGAGGCCGGCCTCTTCGACGGAGTCGACGCCGCGATCATGTTTCACCCCTCCGCCTACACCGAGGTCGGACGCGGCAGCCTGGCGATCACCGAGGTCCAGGTCGAGTTCCACGGCGTCCCCGCTCACGCGTCCGCGTACCCCGATAAAGGGATCAATGCCCTCGACGCCGTCATCCAGACCTTCAACGGACTGAACGCCCTTCGGCAGCACATCAAGGACGGCGCGCGGATCCACGGGATCATCCGCCACGGCGGAGTGAAGCCGAACATCGTCCCAGAGTACGCCTCCGCCGAGTTCTACGTTCGGGCGCCGAAGACCGACTACCGCGACGAACTACTGGAGAAGCTCCGCCGCTGTGCCGAAGGGGCCGCCCTCGCCACCGGCGCCCGGCTCGAGTTCTCGACCGTCGGCCACGCCTACAAAGCGATGCGCCCCAACCGCCCGCTTGACGACACGTTCGTCGCCAACCTGCGCGCCCTCGGATGGGACCTCAACCCGCCCGACGACGACTCCATGGGATCGACTGACATGGGCGACGTCAGCCAGACCGTCCCCGCGATCCACCCCTACATCTCGATCTGCGACCCCGACGTCATCGGGCATTCCCGCGAGTTCACCGTCGCGTCCGGCTCCGAGCGCGGGCACCGAGCGATGCTCGTCGCCGCCAAAGCGATCGCCATGACCACCGTCGACATCCTCACCGATCCCGATCTCGTCCACCGGATCCACGCCACCTTCACCCACCCCTGAATAAAGGGGACAGGCTACTTTTCCCATTATGTGGAAGTGACGATGAGCGGGAATGCCCCAATGTGGAAAAAGTAGCCTGTCCCCTTTTTTCGGGGGGGAATCGTGAGGTGTGGGCGTCTACGACCAGTCGGGCTTCAGCTTCTCCCGCCCGGAGAGGAGTCGATCTGCGGCGACGGCTGCGCTTGCGCCCTCCGCGGCGGCGATCACGGCCTGCTTGAGGTGCTTGCAGAGGACGTCGCCGGCGGCGAAGACGCCCGGAATGCGCGTCTGAAATGTCTGATCGACCATCAGGCATCCCTCGGGCGTCGTCGGCACCTGTCCTCCGAGGAAGTCGATGATCGGCCGCCCTCCCTGGAGGTAGAGGAAGACGCCTCCGACTTCGAGCGTTGTCGGATCCTCCCCACGGCGGGTGATTCGGACGCCCTCGACCTGCGAGGCGCCGACGATCTCCTGCACGGTCGTTCGGGGATGGACGACGATCGAGTCGTTCCGCTCGATCTCGGAGACGAGCACATCGCCCACCCGCAGACTCGGCGTCGGGACGAGCAGGTGGACGCGCTGCGCGAACCGCGTGAGGAAGAGCGCCTCTTCGACGGCTTCGTCGGTCGTTCCGGCGACCGCGACGGAGCGTCCCTGGAAGAAGAATCCGTCGCACGTGGCGCAGTAGGAGACGCCGCGGCCGACGAGGCGCTCCTCGCCCGGAATCGATCGATCCCGGCCCATCGACCCGGTCGCGATGATCACCGCGCGGCCGCAGTAGGCGCCCTTCGCCCCCCACAGGGTCTTCTCCTCCCCGTCGAGGCGCGCGGCTGTTATCTTGTCGTCGGCGAACGCGGCTCCGAACCCGACAGCCTGTTCGCGGATTCGCGAGATGATCGCCGCGCCCGTCGGAGTGTCCGGGAATCCTGGGAAGTTGGCGATCTTCGCGCTCATCCCCAACGCCCCGGCGTGGATCCCTTTGTCGACGACGAGAGTCCGCCATCCGGCGCGCGCTGCATAAACCGCTGCCGTCGCACCCGCCGGCCCCCCGCCGATTACGAGGACATCGCTCTCGCGTCGATCACCCTGCTCTTCCCTCGCGTTCACTTGGCTCATCGGCCCTCCTCTTCATCGAGCCGGTCGGCTCGTCGCTCGCGCGCTTGATCGTCGGATTCGCCCCGGTCCGCGGTCCCGGCCAACGGCTGCTTCGTCGGGACCGGATCATAGCCTCCGGGGTGCAGCGGATGGCACTTGAGCAGACGCTTTGTCGCCATCCATCCCCCGCGAAGCGCCCCGTGCGTCAGGATCGCCTCAACCGCGTACTGGGAGCACGTCGGGTGAAATCGACACCGTCGGGGGAGCACGGGCGAGATCACCCGCTGGTACACGACGATCGGTGCGACCAACAATCTTCGGAACACGCATCGAGTCTACTTTGACGACGCCCCCTTGACAACTAGCAGTCTCCTTGCTACACTGCTAATAGCAGTTGGATAGGTAGACTGCTAACAAGCGTGAAGGGAGGTCACCCACCATGATACGAAGGTTGCCAGACATCCGGCGCGGGCCGTTCTTGATGGAGAGCGGACTGTCGCGACTCATCGACGAGTTCTTCGGAGATTTTGATCGCGTCGGCTTCGACGTCGCTCCCAGCTTCGGCCGGACCGACGTGTACGAGAAGGATCAGAAGCTCGTCTTCGAGACGGAGCTTCCCGGCGTGAAGAAGGACGAGATCGAGATCAAGGTCGAGAACGACCAGCTGATCATCGCTGGAGAGGTGAAACGTAACGAGGAGATCGACCAGGAGAGCTACTTCCGGATCGGGCGCCGATACGGACGATTCCAGCGGTGCTTCCCGCTGCCCGCGAACCTGATCGAGAAGGGCAAAGTCAAGGCGAAGTTCGAGGACGGCATCCTGACCGTGAGCGCGCCGATGCGCGAGTCGATCAAGGAGAAAGAGAAGCCGATCGAGATCGCAGTCGAGTAACGACCACGTACCCGCAGTACCTCCGAAGCAAGGGGCCCCGGCGCGGCTGGGGCCTTTCTTGTTCACAGAGGGCGAGGAAAAAGGGGACAGGCTACTTTTCGCAGACGTCGAACGCAAGCTGAGGCGGGGACGAACGAAAACCAGCCCTCCGCTCTCCCCATCGGAGCGCCGGGCTCGTCCCCGACGAGGCGACCTGAAACCGGTCGTCCCCCATCGGTGTAGATCTCAGCGAGGTGATGACGATGACGAGGAATCTGCGAACGCGAATCGGTATTCTTCTTGTTGTTCTTGCCGCTGTCTCCGCGCTCGCCGCCGGGCAGGGATCGCCGGCACCGCTTGGGATCGTGCCGACACCGACGCCCACGCCGCTGTCGGTCAGCATTTGGACGAACAAGGCGAGTTACATGATCGGCGAATCGGTCACGATCTACTTCTCGGTCAACCAAGCGGCCTACATCTATATCTACGACATCCAGCCGGATGGGATCGTCCGTCTAATCTTCCCGAACGCCTACGCTCCACAGAACTACGTCTCCGCCGGGACGCACACTCTGCCGAACGGCCTCTACAAGTTCACGGTCCAGCCGCCGACGGGCCAGGAGCAGCTCCAGATCTTCGCCAGTCCGGTCCAGCTCGGCCTCGCGCCGATGAGCTATGGCGAGCCGTTCCCGATGATTGGCCAGAGCCCGAGCACGGCGCAGGGGCAGATCCAAGCGCAGATCATGGGGATCACGCCGGAGCCGAACTGGGCGACCGCGTGGACATCGTTCATGATCGTGCCGTCGTATTCGTACACCCCTCCGACGCAGCCGACCCCGCCGAGCTACTATCCGCCGACCTACTCGTACCCGTTCCCGGTCCCGCCGTTCTTCGGCTACCCGGGGGGGACCTGGTACTGGCACAACGGGCAGTGGCAGTATGGGATGCCATCGAGCGGTTGGTACTGGTACTTCGGCCCGGACGGGAGATGGCACTTCCGGATCCACATTCGAATCGGCAACTAGCTGGGCGAGAACGCCAAGAGGCACGGCCTCCTCGGTGACGATCCGGGACCTGGCTCAGGCTGGGTCCCGGTCGTCCGTTTCCGAGCGTCGGCGGGCCGCCCGGAAGTTCGACCACCCAGCGCATCGCAGGATCGGCAGCCTCGCCGCCGATCGCCTCCCATCTCATCGGGTGCCCCGGTACAATCCCCGGCATGGCATCTCGTCGACCGAAGGCGCTTCGCTGGACGATCGAGCAGGCCCGACGCTACCAGCTCCGAGCGGTGCGGCTGCTCGACGCGCGGTATCCCGACGGGGACGAGGGGATCCGGCGTGCGTTCATCGACCTCGGCGGTCTACAGCTCGATCCTCTCCCCGTGCTCGGCAGGAACCACGACCTCGTCGTTCAAGCGCGCGTCCGCGGCACGAGTCCCGGCCAGGCGCTTGACCTGATCCATCGCGAGCGGCTCGGGTTTGAGTACTGGGATAAGGTGCTCTGCGCCCTGCCGATCGACGAGTACCCGAGCTTCCGCGCGATGATGTTCCGGGGCGGAGAGGCCTGGCTCCGGCATCGGGAGGATCGATTGACGCGCGAGCATCCAGGCGCGATCGAAGCGGTCCACGACGCCGTCCGCCGACACGGGCCGCTGTCGAGCCGAGAGCTGAAGGCGCTTGAGATTGCCCAGGGGGATCACCGGGGGTGGAAGTCGACGAAGGCGGCGAACGCGGCCCTGGAGGTTCTCTGGAACCGGGGCGATGTCGCGGTCTCCCACCGGGACAGCTATCGGCGCTACTTCGACCTCAGCGATCGCGTGATCCCCGAGTCCGCATGGACGGCCGATCCGATCCCGCTCGAGTCGCTCTCGCCGTACCTCCTGAAGAAGCGCGTCCGGTCTGTCGGACTCCTCCCAGCCGCCGGGGACGCCGAGGTCTGGGCGCTGCTGCGGGACGCTCGGCGCAGCGGGCTCGTCGATCGGCTCGTCCGCTCGGGGGAACTCGTCTACGTCGATGTCGAGGGCATCAAGACCCGATTCCTCGCCGACGCGTCTGCCGAGGAGGGGCTCGCAGCCGCGGGGCGGGCGCGCGACGACCGACGGGCCCGCTTCATCGCGCCGCTCGATCCGCTCGTTTGGGCACGGACGGCCCTGTCGCGGCTGTGGGGTTTCGACTACATTTGGGAGGTCTACAAGCCGGCGCCGCAGAGGAAGTACGGATACTACGTCCTTCCGATTCTGTGCGGCGATCGGTTCGTCGCGCGATTCGACGGCCGCTACGAACGGACCGAGCGGACCCTGCGGGTTCTCGCCTACATCGCCGAGGACGGCGGCCTGCCGCTCGAGGATCCTCGGATTCACGACGCCTTCCAGCGATTCCTGCGATATCTTGGGGGAGAGCGGATCGAACTCCCCGACGGCGAAACCTGGGCGAGCGCCCGCTGACCGACTCCGCGTCAATCGAGCGGCATCTCGTAGATCCGCCAGGTCTTGTAGCGTTCGCCGCCCATCGACGCGGACGCGCGCAGGATGAGGTCGTTGTCTTCCAGCAGCAGAGACGGTTCGCACGTCGTGTACCCGCGGCGCAGTGCGTGTTCGAGGACCTCGAAGTAGAGGACGGCGTCGACGCCGAGCTTGCGGAACGGCGGCCGGACACCGAAGAACATCAGCCGCGTTCGGCGGATCCTCCGTCGCGTGCGGAGCAGCCGGAGGATGCGGATCGCGTCGCTGTCTCGAAATCGGTTCCAGCGAGGTTGGAGCGCGACGTTCGGATCCGGCAACGCGCCGAGCACGGCGGCGAGCTGCCCGTTCACGGTCGCGAAGCGCACCAGCGCGGGGTCGGCGACGAGCTTGAGACTCGCCGCCACCGCCACCGCCTCGCTGTCGAGGAGCGGCAGGAATCCCCAGTTGTTCGACCACGCCTCGTTGTAGATCTGGACGATCTGATCGACCTCGTCGCGCAGCTTCCCGAGATCGAGCGGTCGGGTCTCGATCTGCCGGCGCTTGCTGACTTCATCCACGACATGTCGCAACCGCTCGGCCGGCTCATCGCTGACCCGGACGAGATAGGCGTGGTAGTCCTTCGCCTTCGACAACCCGTAAGCCTCGAGGCGCTCGGCATAGTAGGGGGGATTGTGCGTCAGCTCGACCGTCGGCGGAGCGTCGAACCCGTTGATCAGAACGGCCTGATGCGCCTCGTGCGTGGCGTTCGAGTACCCGCCCGGCCCGCGCATCACTCTCATCCCCCGGGCGGTCAGCCACTCGCGAGCCGCGTCGAGAAGCGCGCAGCTCACGTCCCGATGGTCGACTACGTCGAAGAACCCGAAGAACCCGATCTTTGAGCCGTAGTGATCGTTGAACCGGTGGTTGACGGCCGCCGAAACGCGCCCGAGCAGGCGACGTCCGTCCCTGGCGATGAAGTGAGAGACGTCCGCATCGCGGTGGTATGGGTGCGCCGGAGTGAGGAGCCCCGTGATCCCGAGAAGACGGCTTCCGAGGAGCTCGGCTCGGAGCGGAGGGGTCCAGTGCGGGTCGCCGCGCAGGATCTCCCACGGGACATTGACGAACCGACCCAAACGAGGATCGCCGAGCGGTATCTCTTCGATGAAGAAGTGCATGATCTGTCCTGTTGTCGCCCATTATCCACGAAACGACGGCCAGTGCGAAGCGAGGATCGCCGATCGAGAGCGCAAGACCGGCTCGCCTTGACCGGCGTCGTCGTCTTCTGTATCCCTTTGAACCATCATGGACGCCGATCATCGAGAGGCGCCACAGCGCCTCCTGCAGTGGGTTCAGCAGGCCGCCGGCGTCTCGCGCCGGACGGCGCGGGGGCTGATCGAAGCAGGCGAAGTGGCCGTCGACGGGGGCACGGTCATCGATCCGTTCCTCGCCGTCGATGCGGACCGGATCGACCGGTTGAGTCTGCGCGGGCACCCTCTCTCGCTCCGCCGACCCGAGCTTCGTGCCTACCGCTACCACAAGCCGGCCGGCGTCCTGTGCAGCCACGACGATCCGCACTACGGAAACACCGTCGGGCGGATCCTGCGGGCCGAGGGGTTCATCGGGTACACCTGGGCCGGGCGGCTCGACCAGGACGCCGAAGGCCTGATCCTCCTGACAAACGACGGGGATCTTGTCCACCGTCTGAGCCATCCGCGATACGAGGTCCCGAAGCGCTACCGCGTCTGGCTCGAGCGCCTCCCCCCGAAGGGGCAGATGGACCGGATCCTCCGCGAGATGGGCGACGGGATCGACGACGCCGGGGAGACGCTCCGGATCGCCGCCGGTCGGGTCGAAGGGCGTCCCCCTGCCGTCGCCCTGACGCTGACCGAGGGGAAGAAGCACGAGATCAAGCGGCTGTTCGCGCACTTCGACCTCTCCGTTCGCCGTCTGCAGCGGATCGTCGTCGGGCCGGTCGCACTCGGAGACCTCGCGCCGGGGGCCTTCGCCCGGCTCAGCGCCGACGAGCTCGCCCGCTTGCGAGCCGTCGCCGGGCTCGGCGGCGATTGATCGGGTTGCTGAGCCTCCCTATAATCCGCCCATGCACGTTGGGATTGCTCAGATCAACGTTCACGTCGGCGCGTTCGAGCAGAACGCCGCCGCGATCATCGCTCGAATCGAGGACGCCCGTGACCGCGGCTGTGACCTCGTCGTCTTCCCGGAGCTCGCGATCCCTGGGTACGCCCCGATGGACCTTGTCTGGCGGCACGGATTCGTCGACGCCGGCCGACGCGCGCTCGACCGGATCGCGGCCGCCTCGCGAGGGATCGGCGTTCTCGTCGGCGGCATCGCATCCGAAGCGCAGCAGGAAGGAGTCAACCGGTTCGACCTGTCGGCGGTGGCCGACGGCGGCGGGACGAACCTCTACAACGTCGCGTACCTGATCGACGACGGCCGCCTCGTCGAGACGATCGCGAAACTCCATCTGCCCGTGTACGACATCTACGCCGAGAAGCGGCACTTCGAGCCCGGGCCTGGGGCGCGGGTCGCGGCGTTCCGCGGGCACACGATCGGGATCAACATCTGCGAGGACCTGTGGGTCGACGACGGGCCGACCGAGACTCAGGCGAACCTGGGGGCGGAGTGGGTGATCAACCTGTCTGCGTCTCCGTTCTACGCCGGCAAGGACGAGATCCGCCGCCGGATGGTCCGTCGCCGCGCCACGGAGAACGGCGTCGGCATCGTCTACGTGAACCTCGTCGGCGGCCAGGACGAGCTCGTCTTCGACGGTGGGAGCTTCGTCGTCTCGTCGAGCGGCGAGATCCTGTTCCACGCGCCATTCTTCGCCGACGGCCTGTTCGTCGTTGACCTGGACGCCCCATCGGCCGCCCCCGTCCCGTCCCTCGACCGCTGGGAAGCGCTCCGCCGCGCGATCACCCTCGGGATCCGCGACTACGTCTTGAAGAACGGGTTCCAGGAGGTTCTGTTGGGGCTCTCCGGCGGCGTCGACTCCGCCCTCGTCGCGGCGCTCGCCGCCGAGGCCGTCCTCCCCGAGAACGTGACCGCCGTCTACATGCCGAGCGAGTTCTCCTCCGCCGAGAGCCGGGTCGATGCCCGGGAGACCGCTCGCCGCCTCGGGATCGAGTGGATCGAGATCTCGATCGCCGAGCCGCACGATACCCTGCGGCAATCCCTCCCGCAGCGCGCCGAGGGGATCGTTGACGAGAACCTACAGCCCCGTCTCCGGGGCCTGCTCCTCATGGGCCTCGCCAACCAGCGAGACGCCCTCGTGCTCGCCCCCGGGAACAAGTCCGAGATTGCCGTTGGCTACAACACGCTCTACGGCGACACTGTCGGCGCGCTCGCGCCGATCGCCGACTTGTACAAAGACGACGTCTACCGAATGGCGGCGACGTTCAGCGACCGGATTCCGAAGCGCGTCCTCCAGAAAGCCCCATCCGCCGAACTCCGGGCCGGGCAACGTGACGCCGCCGACCTCCCGCCCTACGCGATCCTCGATCCGATCCTGCGCGGTCTGATCGAAGAGAACCTCTCCCGAGACGAGCTGATCGCCGCCGGCTTCCCCGAGACCATCGTCGACGACATCCTCCGCCGGTACTACGTGAACGAACACAAACGTCGCCAACTTCCGCCCGGAATCAAGCTGACCCCCAAAGCCTTCGGCATCGGCCGCCGCCCGCCGCTGACAAACGCCTACCGCCACTAACCAAGAAAGGGGACAGGCTACTTTTCTCACTACGTAAGAATGGCTGCCGGCGGCCTACCACAATGTGAGAAAAGTAGCCTGTCCCCTTTTCCCTCGGTTGCTGTCCTCACTGAACAGCGCTACCGTTGTCCCGCCATGAGAGTCATCGGACTGGCGGGGAAGCCGGGAAGCGGGAAGAGCGCCGTCGGGCGATCCCTCGCCGAGCGGGACGGTGTCGAATGGATCGACCTCGACAAGATCGCGTGGCACACGTACCGTGCCGGGACGACCGCCCACGAGCGACTGGTCGAGCGGTTCGGCTCGGGGATCCTGCGTACGGACGGCGAGATCGAGCGGGCGCGATTGGCTGAACGGGCGCTTGCCGACGAGCGTTCGAGAGCCGACCTCGAATCGATAGTCCACCCGGCTGTCACCGAGTGGCTTCGTGGCGAGATCGCGGACCGTTGTCGCGCCGGGACCCGAGTCCTGCTCATCGAAGGCGCGCTCCTCGCCGAGTCGCCGCACGTCGATCGGTCCCTCTTCGATGCGATTCTCTGGTTCGAAGCGGCTGCGGCCACTCGCGAAGCCCGTCTGGCGGCTGCCGGACGCCTGGGCCACATCAACCGCGTCCCCGACCCGCTGTCTCGCCGAGGGCTGACGGTCATCGATGCGGAGGGCGATGTCCGCGATATCGCGCTGCGAGTGACCGCGGAGATCGACGCGCTCTGATCTACACCACGTCGGCCGCGTCGCGGGCGCGCAGCGCAGCGCGGGGGGCGCGACTGCGCCACCAGAGCCAGACCACTCGTGCGACCTCTCCGAGCGACATCGCCGCAAACGAGACGTGGATGCCGGATGCGCCGCCCCAGGCGATCCCAGCGACCAACGCCGCGCCCGTGACGGCGAAGTAGATCAGGATCGCCTCGGTGATGCTGCGAGTCCGGCGACTGTGGAGCACGACCCCCTGGTAGTAGCTCTGCGCAGCTGAGATCGCTGGGAGCAGAAGTGCAAACCACGCGCCGCTCCGGGCGAACCCGATCAGGTCCGCTGTCAATCCGGTGATCGTTCCGAACCAGACCCGCGCGAGCGGTGTCGCTGATGCGAGCAGGAAGCCGACACTCGTCACCGCCATGAGACCGACTGTGAACCGCCGAAGGGCGTGGAATGAGCCGCGATGTCGGAGATGGGCGATCGTCACTTCGCTATATGCCTGCCCGACGCTTCGGAAGAGGAAGACAAGCCCGCCGACGACCGGCCACGCAGCGAGCGAATCGAGCGAGTCGGGCATCCGGGTCATCGCGGCCGAGAAGAGCGGACGCGCGCCGAGAAAGACGATGGACGTGAGCGACAGCGGGACGTAGAAACGCAGGAACGTCCGGACGGTCAGCGGCTCGGCCTCCGGATCGACCTCCGGGAGTCGACAGAGGACCGGCCGGACCCGGAATCCCGCGTAGATCGCCTCTGCGACGACGCCTGCGCTCACCGCCGCCGCCGCGATCGTCGTTCCCGGAATGTGGGAGAGCCCGTAGCCGACGGCGAGGATCGCGCAGTCCGCACTCAATCGGATGATCGTGCCGATCCCGACCGTCTTCGTGTGGCCGAACCGGATGAGGACGCCCTGGTTGAACCGCCGGTACGCAATCGCCCACGTCCACGGGAGCATGACCAGAAGGCCGATCCGGGCCGCCCCTGCGATCTCCTCCGGCGCTCCGAGCGCGCCGCGAACGACGATGTCGTAGAGCGGTGTCGCAGCCACCAGAAGATGTAGCGCTGTCAGCACCCCGCTCGTGACGTGCATGAATCGGCGGATCCGCCGGTAGCTCAGCCGGTCGACCGACAGAGCCGTCGACGCGGCGAGGAGCATTACGATCGGCGCCTCAATGAACAGGGCGAGCGGGAACACGAAGCTGCCGTACGCCGCAAGGTGGATCTTTGGATCAGCGAGCCGGGCCACGATCACATTGATCGCCGGACCCTCGAGCGCCATCAACAGCCAGCTGGCCGCCAGCGGCCACCACGTCTGAAAGACGTCCTGGGTCCTGAGCGCTCTCGCTTCCGCCGGCATCGATTCCCCCCATCGAACAGCCGGGCGGTATCTTCGTCGAGACGGTGATGCGGATCAACGGGACGGCGTGGCGAGCATCTCACGTCGCGAGCGGATGAGCGGACCGGTGCTCGTCGATCGGGCGACGCCGCATCGGGGCTCGTTCCTCCAACTCGCGCTTGCGAAGGGACCGGCTGGTTTTCGCCGCCCCAGGAGCCAGACCGGCACCATCCACCGGGCAGAGCACAGAATCGAGAAAGACCGTAGCCCAACGCGAAAACCTGCCTGTCCCCCTCCCAACTTCCGCACAGAAGGGGACCGGCTGGTTTTCCGCGGAGAGCGCATCGATTCGCGCTCAACCGGCAACTCCTCACCCCGTCGCCGCCGCTCGCCGGCGCCCGAAAACCTGCCCGTCCCCGTCCGCCAACCACGCAAGCACACCCAACGCCGGTCGCTCTCCCGCCCGAAAAAGTAGCCTGTCCCCGTTCCTGGACGCGCGAGAACATCGCAAACCAACTGCGAAGCAGCGGGCCAGCGAGCCCGCCAGGTTGACGATCTGGCGTTCGCTTCCTACCCTACTCATATCCGCAACGAGAGGAGATCGATCGTGGCTCCGTTCCACACCCCCTGGCCTACGTTTCTCGCCTGGATCGTCGTCGCCGCGAGCATCCTGTTGTCGATCCTCCACGCGATCCTGTTCGACCGACCGGAGGAGGAGTGATGTCCGAGGCGGCCGTCTACGCGCTCGTGCTCATCCTGTACATGGCGTTTCTCGTCCTGATCGGGCTCCTCTCGTCCCGCCGGATGCGCAGCAACGAGGACTTCTACCTCGGCGGGCGCCGGATCGGACCCTGGGTGACCGCCCTCTCGTACGTGGCCGCCTACTTCTCGTCAGTCGTGATCATCGGCGGAGGCGGATTCGGCTACCGCTACGGAATGTCAACCCTGTGGATCGGCGCGGTCAACGTCCTGCTCGGCTGTACGCTCGTCTGGATAGTCCTCGGCCGGCGAATCCGCGAATTCACCGGTCGCCTCGGCACGATGACGATCCCCGAGTTCCTCGCCGAGCGGTTTCGCTCGCGCGAGGCGCGACTGTTCACAGCCATCGTCATCGCGGTCTTCCTCGTCGTCTACAACGTCGGGATCCTGAAGGGAATGGGCCACGTCTTCGAGGTCCTGATGGGAATGCCGTACGTCTACGGCGTCCTCCTCTCCGGAGCGATCATCGTCCTCTACGTCTCCCTCGGCGGGTATCTCGCGGTCGTCTGGACCGGGTTCTTCCAAGCCTGGGTGATGGGGGCGGGCCTCATCCTCCTCACGTTCGGCGCGCTGAAGGCCGTCGGCGGGCTCTCCGCCGCCAACCTCGCGCTCGCCCGGATCGATCCCGGCCTCGTCGAGACGCCGGGTGCGTGGGGCTGGGCGGGCCTCCTCTCCTACACGATGATCGTCAGCTTCGGCGTCTGGGGGATGCCGCAGCTCGTCGTCCGGTTCTACTCGATCCGGTCCGTGAAGGTGCTGCGCGTCGGGACTGTCGTCGCCACCATCGGCGGGAGCATGGCGATCCTCCCGTATCTCAACGGCGCAATCGCGCGCATCCTCCATCCCGACCTCGCGCATCCCGATCTTGCGATCCCCACGCTGACGAAGGCCGCCCTCCCTCCGTGGGGCGCCGCCGTTTTCCTCGCTGGCGTGGTCGCCGCTGGCATGTCGACCTTCGCGTCCGTCCTCATCATTACGTCGAGCGCCGTCGTCCGGGACGTCTTTCAGAAGGGGCTCGGGCGCGAGCTCTCCGCCGAGCGATCGCTCCGCGCGAGCCGGTGGGTGAGCGCGCTTGTCGGCCTCGTCTCGCTCGCGATCGCCGCCCGGCCGCCGGCCCTGATCCTCGAGATGACCGCCTTCTCTTGGGCCGCCATCAGCTCGACCTGTCTCTGGCCGCTCCTTTTCGGGCTCTACTGGAAGAGGACGACCCGCTGGGGAGTCCTCGCCTCGATGGTCGGCGGATTCGCGACCGCGCTCGTCTGGATCGCGCTCGGAAACCCGCTTGGAGTGCACGGATTCATCCCTGGCATTCTTGTCGGACTCGCCGCGATCGTCATCGGGAGCCGGATCACCCCGCAGCTTCCCGCCGACCACCTCGCCCGCGTCTGGCAGCCATAGAAAGGGGACAGGCTACTTTTCCGCGTCGCTCTTTCATCGTTGAGAAGGGTTGTTGCTGCGCGGAGCGCAGAAAAGTAGCCTGTCCCCTTTTTTCGGGTGGAATGGCCGTTGTGCCACTTGACAACCGGGTTTTCGAGTGGTAGAGTGCCGATGTTGTTGGGTATCGTGCAGCAGTCTTCGAAGAGGAACGGTCACGTGAACCGCTCGAACGCTCTGCCTCGATGAATCCTCCAGCAGCAAAGGCGGGTGATTGACGGTGGCGGAGCGTCAAACAGGGACCGTCAAGTGGTTCAACGACTCCAAAGGCTACGGTTTCATCGCCCGCGACGGCGGTGATGATGTATTCGTGCACTTCAGCGCCATCCGGGGCGAAGGCTACCGGTCTCTCGAAGAGGGACAGCGGGTGGAATTCTCGGTGGTGGAGGGCGAGAAGGGGCTGCAGGCGAGCGACGTCATCGTCGCGTAGTCCGGCGACCGACGACGGGGCGATTGCGGGGCGCATCGGGCGGTGAGGGATGCCGCCGATCCGCCCCGCGCCTCCCTTGTGGAGGGATGCCGGGTGTTCGGTGAGGAGATAAGCCCCTGGGGAACGACCTATGGTCGAGGGCCTGTAGCGTGCAGATTCCTCTTGATCTCTCTCGTCTTCGCAAGAGACCATATGATAGTGGCTGATAGGATAACAAGCCTGCTCGTTCGCTCCGGAGACGTCGACTCGGTCTCTCGAATGCGTGCCGGATCTTGTTGCCTAGTTCCCGCGTGTGCTCCGACACGGGACGCAGACCGTCGAGTCCTCGCGGGTGATCGGGACGCGGAGCGCTGCCGACCCCGTCGCCCCGTGCGCGTCGAAGACCGTGACGCGGACATCGAAGACGGCCTCCTTGGAGAACGCGTGCCGCACTTGATTCGTCGTCGTCGTCTCCCGAGTCCCGTCGCCGAACTCCCACAGGTACAGGACGACCTCGCCGTCGAGATCGGTCGACCCGATTGCGCGGAAGAGAAGCGACCGGTTCGGACGGGTCGGCGGCTGCGGCGGCTGGATGCGCGCGAGCGGGGCTCGATTCTGTTCGACAGGCGGGACGACCGCGCCGTACGTGCCGTACTCGGCCGGATAGTCGAACCCGCCGTTTGTCTGGACGAGCGGGATCCGTCCGAGTTGCGACGCGCTCTCGCCGTCTCTCGGAAGCGGATCGACGGGCACCCACACGATCCGGTTCTCGAATTGCACGGTGACGAGCACCCAGACGCGCTCCGATGCCTCGCCCGCACCGTCCGAGACAACGACCGCCCTGTATCCCATGTACTCGAGAATCCCCGCCGCGTACCGAGCGAACTGCAGCGCCGGCCACCCGTCAGTCCCCAGCGGTCGGTGCGCGCCGAACCCGCCGTATTCGACGTCGTCCATCAACCGGACGATCCCCGGCACCAAAGAGGAGAGCTCGTCGATCGAGAACGACGAGAGGTTGGGAGCCACCGGCATCGGCCGTTCGGCCGCGCCGGCGACCGCCGCACCGAGAAGAGAAGCGACCAGCACGAGAATCCAGCTTCGACGCATTTCCGCCTCCGATCGTCCGACACCCGCCGTCGAACTTGTAGCGGAAGCGAGCGCCCCGATCAAGGGCCTGAGCGCGCGATCTCAGGCGTCGGACGGGCCGTATCTCTTCCCGCTCTTCTTCACGTCGCCCCGCTCGACGAGATCGCTGATGACGCTCGTCAGCCGTCGCCAATCGACGTCGAGCACCTCACCGATCTCCGGAAGTGTCAGTCCCCCTGGGCGCTCGGCGATCGCTTCTAGAATGCCGGCGGCGAGATCGTCGTTCGGCTCATCTGCGAAGTCCGACGCCTCCTCCGAACGTTCGAAATCGAGATCCTCGACGAATACATCCACGCAGGCCACCGAGATCTCGGTCATCTTCTCGACCTCCGCGATCACCCGCTGCTGGATCTGCTTCGCGATCAAGTGGACCGGCTCCCCGTAGGTCAGGACCACGCGCAGCGTGAAGTTCGCCCCCTCGGGCCCGACCTCGACCTCGACACCGCGGTTGTGGCCGCCGAAGACGCCGGCCAGCGTCTCGGCGAAGCTCCCTCGCGCGGGACGGATCGCTTGCACCTGCCACGCCGCGTACTCTGCCAGCGCGACCAGGACCGATTCGGCGACGAAGATCGTCCCCCGCTCGCCCTCCGTCTGACTGAACCCCCGCTTTCCGGTCCCCTCCGGGCGCTTTTCGGCTGTGTCCGTCATCGGTGATCCTCCTCTCTGTGTGATGGCCGATCCTCCGGCCGGGTTTCGAGGCGCGGTCATCCCCGCGGACGAACGCGACGATCGTCCTCATGAGAGACTAGCACAGATGCGCTTCGCCGGGCGAATCCGAGCGACGGACCCCGGTTCCGTCCCGAGCGACGACCGCCTGCTGCCGAGTCCGAAACCCGCGCGCCCGCTGCATTCCGGCATCGGATGGACTCGCCATGACGAGGACGGACAGGATCCACCGCTGCGGGGTGTCAACGGGCAGTGTGGATCGCTCCTCCTGTGCCGCCTTGTTGAGTCCTGACGGGACAACGCTGCCTTGATCATGCTCACCGGCCGCGAACCCGGAAGAGCCAGAAAAAGTAGCCTGTCCCCTTTTCTGTGGGCTCCCGTCGGCCGGCGGGACGTCACCCTATGCCGCTGTCATCTACCCCCTCGAGAAACCACTGTTGACGGTGCGGCTCGTAGCGGAGCGCATAGCGGGTCGTTCCCTCATCGAACGAGTAGAGGAGGGCGTTCGCCGTCCGCTCGATCCTTGGATGGGATGCGAAGTCGATCCGCCGGCCGTTCCACTTGATCGCCTTCAGGATCGGGTAGCGGATAGCGGCCTTGTACTCAACCAGCGCGTCAACTTCCACGTCGATCCACATACGTTCATTGTAGACGATGAATATAGGGCTTGACTAGGCGGGGGCTTCGTGGGGTATCTTGCCGTCAAGGGGAGGCGAAGACATGCCACGACAAGCGAAAACGAGGATGACAAACATCTCAATCTACATCCCGCACACGAAGCAGAAGGCAAAGCCGATCGAACGGCTCATCCGGCTTGCGGAGAAGCAGGATCGCTCGGTCAACTACCTCGTCGTAGAAGCGATCATGGAGTACCTGAAGCGGGAGAAGGGGTGAGGCGATCGCACTTCATCGCCCAGTTCTATGCGGCGATGCGCATCCTTGCATTGTGAGTGTGAACGGCCGCTCACGCGGTCTGGCTGCTGCTGGGCGGACGAGACGCTACGAAGTCAAGGAACGTGCCAAATTTATCCCTGAGGAGTTCCTCGTTGAGGGAGTAGTAGTGCACACGCGCCTCGCGCCGAAGTCGCACGATGCCGTGCAGACGTAAGAGCTGCAGGTGTCGAGAGACGGTCGGCTCCGTCAAGCCAAGCCGTCGCGACAAGTCCTCCACCGACAACTCGCCGTGTTGACCCAACAGCCGCAGAATGCGGTTACGTGACCAGGCACTCAGGCATTTGAAAAACGCAGCATACTGATCCGGCATCTCACTTCCCCCTGATTTGCGATTCGCGATCGGTATTGCCCTTCGGGAGCACTGACTCCCACGCGATTCTCTCTATCGATCCTTGACAAGAGATGCGTCGGCAGTCTATTATATGCACGAATGGCTAATTGTGCAAGCGTGCAAACATACGGCCATCAGGAGGCAACAATGACTTCCGCGGTTGCTGAGAAACGAAACTGGAGCAGGATCGTCAAGCTGAGCAGCATCGCCCTGGTGGCCGTCGGTGTGGCATTCGTGGTGGGGCTGTATCTCGTTGCTCCACAGCTTCAACGGGCCGCAGACACGTACCTGCCAGCGACCTTGGCGTCCATGCCCGCTGCCGTGATCACGGTCGCCACTGCCGATGGAACCTCCGCCGTGCTCGTGGTTCGCGTTGCGGATTCGGCGGACGCGCGCTCCTGGGGGCTCCGTCAGGTGGGGACCGCCGCCTTGGCCACCACCATGGTGCTGTATGACCAACTTCGGGAGCTAACCACACGCACGACCTACACGATGACCGGTTTGCGCGCTCCGTTGGAGCTTGCTGTGATGCGGGCCGACGGCACGGTGACATCGGTGCAGCGTGTGGCTCAGAACGCGGCATCGGCCGTTGTGACAGACCGACACCGATGGGTGTTGGCCGCTAAGGAAGGGTTGCTGTCCAGCATGGGGGTCGTCGTTGGCTCGAAGCTCTCTTTCGAACAGATTCGGCGGCTGAACTGAAACCCGTCGAGTCGCCGGTCCGCTTTCTTGCCTCGTGACAGCTCTGGAATGCCAACGTCGCGCGGAGAGGACCTTGGCTGGGCCGCCGTGATCTCCGACGGGGGGCACGTTTCGCGCGGAGCGTTGATCGAGATTGTCGAAGAGACCGGCTATCGAAAGGTTGTTCGAAGAACGGA